>Ga0315338_1001627_pt1 | contig 26671 bp, 21 predicted proteins | sample ASW8metaG_FD_204518 | JGI IMG/M metagenome (GOLD analysis project Ga0315338, IMG submission 204518) | Ammonia-oxidizing marine archaeal communities from Monterey Bay, California, United States - ASW #8 | ecosystem: Environmental > Aquatic > Marine > Coastal | place: USA: California | collected... | reverse complement strand
CCTGCTTTAACTGAGACGTTTGAGACCGTGGATCTTCTGAAAGAAGAAGGTTTTGAGTACGTGGCCGATTGGGTTTTAGATGATCAACCAGTGGAGTTAAAGACCCGTGCCGGGACTCTCGTGAATATCCCTTACACTCAGGAAACCAACGATGTCGCGATGATGCTTATTCAGCATCACAAAGCATCGGAGTATGCGGATCGTGCACTGGATCAATTTGAAGCCTTCTATGAAGACTCACTCACTCAACCTAGAGTTATGGCGCTACCGTGCCATCCCTACATTGTCGGGGTACCTCATCGCATCAAATACTTCCGTAAAATCTTCGAGACCATCCGACGTAAGCCGGGCGTTTTGTTTTGGACAGGATCACAGATACTTGACTGGTATCTGAGCCAGAAATAGTGCACCTATGTCGAAACCATTAACAGCACTTTCCTGGGTTTTTATTACGCTTCTGGCTGTTCTGCTTAGCACAATCGCAAGCTCAGCAGCTAACGCTCAGATTGCAATGAAAATCGCCCATGTCGTTCCGGGTGATGCTCCACGTGGACGAGGGGCCTCCAGGGTAGCGCAACTCGTCACCGACGATCACCGTTGTGCCATCAACGCCAAAGTGTATCCCAGCGCACAGCTGGGTGGAGATACGGATCTGATCGAGGGGCTACAGATTGGTTCCATTGAAATGGTGATCCTGCCCGGATCCTTTCTAGTTGGGTTTCAGCCGCTTATTGGTATTCTGGACTTTCCATTTTTTTTACCGCCTGAGTGGTTAGATCTCCAACAAGTACATGAGAGTTCAGCCATGCGGATGCTTCTGGATACTACGGAAGAAAAGGGCATCGTGTCCCTGGCCATCTGGCATACGGGATACAAGATTTGGACCAGTAACCTCAGATCTCTCCACCGCCTAGATAACTACTCAGGCCTCAAAGCGCGTGTTATGCCGTCTGCCATATTAAAAGAACAAGGGCGGTTATTTGGGCTGACGGCCGTAGGCATGCCATTTTCAGAAACCTACAGCGCACTACAAACTGGCGCGATCGACGCTCAGGAAAACTCCATTACCACCAACTTCTTTATGAAATTTCACGAGGTCCAAAACTTTGCTGCACTAACTAACCATGGAACTCTGGACCAGGTCGTCATGACATCCAAAATCTGGTGGGAAAACAGGACTAAGCCATGTCAGGAAGCAATACGCGAAGCAGTGGAATTTGGTGGCCAACTCACAGCAGAACTAACTAATACCATCGTAACCTCTGCGGCCATACCTGCATTCGAAGCACGTGGTCTCACGATCACACAACCTACTGATGAAGAATGGAGTCAAATGCAGGCAGCAGTACTACCTGGCATTGAGGCGTTATACGTTGAGGGCAACGGTGCCCGTGGACAATCTGTTCTCGACGCCTTCAAGACCGAAATCGCTCAATACGACAGATGATGAATAACCGTCGGATTCTTTAACTCTTTACAGAACAGAGGAGTGGATGCGCAAAGTCGTTGACAGATACGAAGACTTTCTCGGTGCGTTAGATAGCCTAGTTAAATGGGTAGTTGTGCTCGCCCTACTCCTTATGACGGGCGTTCTATTCTTAAACTCTATTAGTCGCAGCACTCTCAACATATCTTTTGTTGGCGGTCCTGCACTTGGCCGATTCCTAGTCATCTGGTTAACGTTCTTCGGTGCATATCTAGCAGTGCGCTCGGGGAGGCATATCACTGTTGACGTGCTACAACGACTTCTATCCCCACTTACTGTCCGCAAACTATCCATACCCATTGGGCTGTTTGGCGCCATGACTACCGCCTACATTACTTGGCTCGGCACTATCTTTACCTGGACGCGCTTCAGTGCAGGGCAAATCGACCCAATGCTTGAAATTCCTTCGGGTTTCTTCTATCTACCCGTCCCCTTAGGTGGGTTCCTCATGACGCTCGCATTTCTCCAGATCGTATTGAAATGCATTCTAGACGTTGGAAATAACAACGTACCATCACCTGAATCTAGGTCCGGGAATAGCTGAACGTGGCTGCTCTACTATTTGCAGTCTCGGCGTTGTTTCTATTATTGATCTCTGCGCCAGTATTTATTGCGATTCTTGCTCCCACGCTGTTGTCATTTGAACTCTTCGGCCCACCCATCCCAGCAATGGTTCTTGCTCAACAAATGATGCAGGGAATCAATAAGTTCAGCCTACTGGCTATACCTTTATTCATGTTTTCTGCTGATATCATCTCCAGAGGCGAAATCAGTAATCGGCTACTACGACTGGTAGAAACTACCGTGGGACACTTAACCGGCGGTGTTGCTATCACTACGGCGATCACATGCGCCCTCTTTGGCGCTGTCTCAGGAATTGGGACAGCAGCAATTATCAGCATCGGCCCAATTGTTTATCCCGTACTCTTAAAACAAGGGTACAGTGCAGGATTTTCCGCCGGGCTCATACTATCGGCTTCCACGCTGGCTATGCTGGTGCCTCCAAGCGTTGCAATGATCCTCTATTCGTTAGCCACAAATAATTCTGTAGGTGGAGTTTTCCTGGCCGGACTGAGTGCGGGCATCATCTTTATGCTGCTACTAACCATCTATTGCTATCTCTACGCAAGAATAAGGAAAACAGGACACCAGTCCCGGGTATCTTGGCAAGAACGATTCATTAGCTTGAAGGAGGCCGGTTGGTCTTTAGGCCTACCACTCATCATATTCGGTGGAATTTATGCGGGGACATTTACGCCTACAGAAGCGGCATCCGGCGCCTGCGTATACTCCTTATTTGTGGAAACGGTGATATATCGAAAACTCAAATTCCACGAGCTTTTCGATGTAACAGCAAGGTCTGCGGTTGTAATTGCATCGCTGCTCATCTTACTTGCTGCAGGATCCGCTCTAGCCTACTACATGACGCTACAAGATATTCCACAGTTGACAGCGGGATTCATGGAAGGCAGCTCTAGCACCGAGGTAATCCTATCAATCAATGTGATTTTTCTGATTACCGGAATGTTCATAGATCCAAACTCTGCAATTATCGTATTAACACCATTATTCGCTCCTATAGCTCAAGCGGCATCAATCGACCCGTTACACCTTGGTGCAGTTATCGTACTGAATGTAGCGATTGGCATGATGACACCGCCTTTTGGTCTGAATCTCTTTATTGGTATGGCGACATTCAGGGTGTCATTCTTGGAGATCTGCCGCGGCATATATCCGTATATTGGCATCGCCCTACTGGCGCTTATTATAGTTTCTTATATACCAGCGTTAATAACATGGTTACCAACAACCGTCGGACTATAAAACTAAGACATCCAAGGAATGCGAAGGCTAAAAAATTTCATAAAGATACTGCTAGACCTATATCTCCTAATTTTCTCGACCAACCTACGCCTGCAAGCCAACCAACTCCAATAGCTCACGGCTGTACTGATCCCGTGCCTCATCATAAATAGGATTAACCGCATCGATGAAAGCTTGGACCTCTTCCGGCGTAAGCTCCAGAATTTCGCCACCCCCCTCACGAATTGCAGTCGCAGCCGCTTCTTCTTCCCCATCCTTCAAGCCACGTTGGAACAAAACGGCATCACGAACTGCCTCCTGCATCTCCAACTGCAGTTCCACAGGCCACGACTCGAATGTGGGACGATGTAAAAAAATCGGTCTCGAGATATAGAAATGATTACTTGCAGTATGAAAACGATGAAAATTATGCACGCCGTAGGTAACGGTGTTGGCAAACGGATTCTCTTGAGCATCTAGCGTGCCAGCTTTAACTCGCTCAATCGCCTCCGAAAGATCCATGATTTCTGGCTCAGCACCGAGAAGTTCGAACGTTCGCGCGTGAACCTGACTCGGAAGTACACGAATCTTCAGCCCTTCCAGATCAGATGGCAACCGCACGGGTCTAACTCGATTAGAAATGTGTCTCAATCCATTTTCAAAGTAACCAAGAATCCTATAGTCAGTCGCAGCCTCGATACTACTTGTAAGAAGCTCTCCGAGACGGCCATCCATAGAAGCGCGCGCGGTTGTGTTATCAGAAAAAATAAATGGTAGATCTACTAGACCAAGATCGGAAACTCTATCGGTTAAGTAACTACTAGACTGGTATCCAAGTGTGAGCACGCCTTCTTCAACCAACCGAAGAATCTCGAGCCCACGATATCCCAGCTCCATGATGTTATAGACATACCTTACGTCGACCTGGTCCTGAAATTTTTCTTCAAGTCGATCGCCTATCCGTTTTAGAGCAAGACTAAAGCTAGTGTTCGGCGGCCCATACCCAGACATAAGAATGCGGAAGGGTCCATCACCTGTTTGTGACGCTCCCTGAGCCCTAGCGGACATTGCCCCAAAACCACTCATTCCAGCGCTTGCGCCAAGCAGTGCTGAGGCACGTAGAAAACGCCGTCTCGACATAAATTGCTCCTAAAGATTGAATCTCAGCGCCGTGAAAATGACGGCCTGCCATCTTGCCTCTCGCCTACTAACAAGGCAAGCAGGTATGACCGCCGCTATACCGCCAACTCTAGAATCCCCAATTTTTTCGATACAAACCCAATACCAAGTACCCTCGCATGAGACGATGAATAAACCTCACTGCGTATGATGTTTAGCGAAATCCAGATAGTCAGCAGCAATTTGACTAGATGGTTATCATAGACCTCATGAGTCGAGCTAGTGTTACCGCCGTCGCTCTGGTACTGGTTGTACCCACAGCATACACCCAGTCAAATTTCGACATCCAGAGAGCTGAAATGGTTGAGGAGATCATTCGTGTGGTTGAGCAGACCAGCTCCTACACGGGAAAACTTCAGCTCGACAATCACGTGATAGAGGCTATACGTACAGTGCCTCGACATGAATTCGTACCTATCGAACTAAGAGAGATAAGCTCTTATCTTAATCGTCCGTTACCGATTGGTAATGGTCAGACAATTTCACAACCCTATATCGTTGCACTGATGTCGGATCTCGCAAACATTAGCCCAGATTCTATCGTTCTCGAAATCGGCACGGGATCCGGGTACCAAGCTGCCGTACTAGCTAAGCTCGCTAAACACGTATACACAATAGAAATTATTGAACCACTGGGTCTTTATGCCTCAGAGATCCTAGATCGCCTGGAATACACCAATGTCAGCGTCAAAATTAGCGATGGCTACCTCGGTTGGCCCGAGTACGCACCATTTGACGCAATCATCGTCACAGCTGCGCCAGAGCAGATCCCCGAACCCTTAATACAACAATTGAAACTCGGTGGTCGATTAGTGATACCAGTCGGTCCCAAAGATCGAGTCCAGTCCCTCCAGGTTCTGGAAAAGACAAGTTCCGGGGAAATACAAACAACAGATGTACTGCCCGTACGTTTTGTTCCACTTACCCGAAAATAAGAGATGCCCCAAATTCCACGGCGAAATGTATCACCGTTTTAGCGGTGGGATGTCTGGTAATGATCCCTCAGCAAGTCATCCCCAAAATCGCCCGCTTTACTCCGCCATACGGTATGAATGTGATTAGCGCCATCCTGTACGTTATCGTACTCGAATACAAAATCATTGCCCTGAAGTCGATAGTAGTGCGGAAGTCGCCTCTCTATACCCCCCATCCATGCAAAACTTAGATTATCAATATCAATGGTCTTAAGATAAGCAGAGGAAATCTCAGGTCGATAAGTTGTGACAACCTCTTCGAGAATACGCTGTGCTATCTGGCGCTGTTCCGGGCTCAAATCCTTTACGAGAATCCCCTCCGGCTGGAGAGTTTCCCGCCAAGCTTCCCAATCATCTTGGGGTTTTCTTAAGTTGCCTGCAAAAATGTCCCGTGGTGGTTGGTGTGAAAGCACCGCTATCTCACGCTGGGTTCTGCTCATACTAAGAACCAAGTCACGGCCCAAATCCTCTGTTCCTGCGTGAGGACGGAACCCGGCCAAAGTACCCTGAGGCACCTCCGCAGGGTCTGCTCCAAAAAACGTCGGTGTAACCCGCACACTACCGGGAGCAACTGAAATATTTAGCGAGACGTGATGCCCCTCAAACCGCCAACCCCACGGCTCACTCAGCGATGGAACACCAAAGAAAGAAAGCCAATAATACCCCTTCCCCCGTAAAGTCCCCTCTTCTTCCCAAGCACGCAGAATTTCATCAGTTTGCATAACGTGGACAACCTTGAGATAACCGAGAGAGCTCAACGTAAGCGTTAGAAGATCGTGGACTAGTGTCCGCTGCTCGGCATTCATCTGTACCAAGCTGAGACCAACCCGTGGACGCGGCCAATAAGACCAGTCCCGCCTAGACTCATCCAGAGCCGGTAACGAAAGAAGCCCTTCGCGTGAATAGTCCATCATTCGCTCCACTCTATTAGGACCCGAATCAGGACGATCACCCTGCTGCGGCACACCGGTCCGCGTGCTCGCCAAAAGTGCCTGTGCAACCCCAACCATCTCTTCGGTCACACTCACGTCGATAGAGTTAAGGGGCGCATCCCCCTCCTGAGCGAATGACGGGCTCAGTAAGCAAAAAAGTCCGGACAACGCGACGGCCACCCTAATCCTCATCAGTAATCTCCTTGGGCTCTAAAATCAGAACCAGAATGATGCTAGTCCAGACTAAGTTCCTGGATACCCTCAAGCGCAGGTGGCTCGGGGATCGAACGTACGTACTCGTAAATCCGCCTGAGATTCTCATCACTTAACACATTAGGCGAGTAAGCAGGCATTAGGTTCGTATGCCGCACGAGTTGCAAAAACGCCTCGAACGGGTAGATCGTAGGAGCTATTCGAACACCAGCAGAACCACCTTGTCCCTGATATCCGTGGCACTGCCAGCACTGATAACTTTCAAAAAGCGCTCTACCTTCGCTAAAGTCTGCTGAAGGTTCCTGTGCCACTCCCACAAAGGACCATGACCCAAGCAATACCAAAACACCGAAGTGCATAGTCCGCAGTTTATCCATTGAATCCCCCTACCGCGGCTGACAACGAACATCTACGAATGCAGGCTCGCCTGCATCCACAACACTAAGTGCCCTAGCCATCGCAGGACCTACTTCACTGGGATCCGTGATGGGGCCTTCTGCCCATACCCCCATACCTTCAACAATTTTTGCAAGATCGATGTCAGGGTTACGTAATTCATTGCCAACCCACGAACTACCGTCGATCCCGCGTTGACGACGAGCAGACATTCGCTGTAAATGCATAAACTCTTGGTGATAACCCTGATTGTTATGAGTTACCGTCAGCATCGGGATGCCGTGATGAGCAGCCGTCCAAAAAGAACCGGGAACATACATCATGTCACCATCTCTCTGTACATTGAGTGCCAAGCGTCCCTCAGAGCGATGAGCCAGAGCTCCACCCACAGCCGCCGGCGCCCCATAACCTAGTCCTGCGCCGCCAGAACGCCCCAGAAATTGATAGTGCTTCTCTATCGGCCAGAGGCGTCTCGCCCAGCGACTTTGCATGCCATCATCAGAAACAAGCGCCCAGTCCCTATCCTTTACCAGATTCCACAACTCTGCGTAGAGCCGTGCAGTACTTACCGGGCTTGCATTCCAAGCATAACGCGCAGCATCCCGGGCCTGCTCGCGAGCCCGAGTGTGAGCTGCACGCCAACGCTCTTCCCTTTCCCCGTTAGACATACGACGGGAACGAGACATCACTGACTGAACTGCCTCAGTTAATGAAGGCAACGTTGTCTGTGCATCCCCCGCAATAGATAGATCTGACGAGTAATAACGCTGAAAGCTCTGGTAGTTCGATTTCATGAAAAGGTCATTTACGCCGATACTGATGACCCGAGCATCCGGCTGCGCCTTGCGCTGAGTATCCCGATGAACCCGGTCACGCATCGTATTGATGACGCCCCAGGTATCGTATAGCTCGAGCCCCAATATCACGTCAGCCTGAGCAACCACGTTCGCCCCCTGAGACAGATAATGGGTGTTTGGAAAATTCATGCGCCCAAACTGATTCACAACAGGTGCCTGAAGTGCCTCGGCCAATGCAATAAGACGCTCCACCCCTTCCTGGTCATGTGCCATCAAGTCTGCGACGATCACCGGGTTCTCAGCTTCTGCCAACCAGAGAGCTGCCTCTTCAACAGCCCCAATATCACCGCTTGGCGGTTGAGTCGGTGTCATAGCGGGTATCCGAAGCTGCTGGTCACCGACCTCATCTTCCTGCAGGTGACCTTCCAAAACGACTGCCACCGGTCCCATGGGCGGTGTCATGGCAATTTTGTAAGCACGAACCATGGACTCGGCGAAATGTTGCAGCGAAACCGGACTGTCATCCCACTTAATGTAATCACGTATGACGCGCACACAATCCTGAGCTGAGTGAGACCACTCCACACCTGGACGGCGTGAAGTGACGTCCATGTGATTCCCGGCAAGGAGAACCATGGGGCTGCGATCGCACCAAGCATTGTAAACAGCCATCGCGGCATGCTGAAGCCCCACCGTTCCATGCGCGAGCATGCCAAGGGGTCGACCGGTGACCTTAAAGTAGCCGTGCGCTATAGCGATAGCTTGCTCTTCGTGTGGAGATGTTAAGAGCTCGGGTGCCCGATTACCTCCATAGTTGACGAGGGACTCGTGAATCCCTCTGAAACTTGAGCCCGGATTCGTGGTGATGTAATCAAAATCTAAGCTCTTAAGGACATCCACCATAAAGTCCGAGCCAGGATTTTGAACGAAGTGCTCCCGAGCCTCCTTAGCGTCATACCCCGGAGGAACATCGTATTCCATCACCTCCTGTGCGGCACTCGGAGGTGTAATCGCCGCAACCAGTGGCTGCCCGGTTTCCTGTGTTAGTGCTTGTTTGGACGCGCCAAGAGATGCTGCAGCAAGACCTGCCGCTGTGGCAGAAGAAAGGAATTCTCTTCGATTAACGTTAGTATCATCACTATCTTCTTTCTGGATCGTATCGGGCTGAGATTTGTCATCCGACTTCATGCTATCCACCTCTGATTAAGCGAGCCACCTGAAGGCCCACGCACATATATTTAAGTATGAAGAGAATAGAACTTGCTTGACTTCAATACCACCACTTTCGTAGCCAATTCCGTATCAATTGAGGCCTCGCGCCCTCTGGAAATAAGTGGAATCCAGGTAGGGAGCGGGATCCAAGAGATCTTTCGAAGGTCTCGCATAACGACTCCGCAGTCTGAGAACTGTCTCGATACCCGAGGAATCCAACTCGCCCCCCGGAGTAAGCCCAGTGGTAGGATCCAACAGCTTTGTCATCACCGCATCAGCCACCCACGGCTTTATGGCAGGCATATTTTCTAATAGAACACCCTTCGCGGCAGCATAATTGTCGGGAGCCAGTACCCACTCCAATCCAGCAAGATAGCCTCGAATAAAACTGATCAGTGATTCGATGTTTTCCATGGCCCATGCGCGGCTTGTTGTAAATACGCCGCCCTGATAGCTCGGTACAGTCTCAAGACTGGTTTGCAGCACGTGGAATCCATTTTCAAGAGCAATACTCGTAAATGGCTCTATTGTCAGCGTACCAGCATGCTCCCCTGACTTGACCGACTCCCAGCGTTTTGGTGTGGCGCCAACTGTTGCGAGCTCACAATCGCCCCTCTCAACCCCGGCCTTCTCAAACATATCGTAGAGAACAAACGCAAAACCTGTTGCAAGCGCGTCGAGTGCAATAGAACGCCCGCGTAAATCACCATATGTCTTAATCTCTGGTGCAACCACAAGAGAAAGCTCGATTCTAGTTGCCCCCATGAACGCAAAAAGATCGATTGGCTCATGGAGCTGAACAGCACCTTGCCCCTCCTGATAAGCCACAACATTATCGAAAGCCGTCCCAGCAATCTGGAATACGCCTTGAGCAAGGTTCTTGATCTGATAAATCGAACTCGGTGTTGTTTCGAGCCTCACGTCAATTCCAGCATCAGCGAAAAACCCGAACTCCAGTGCCGCGAAAAGCGGTAGATTTGGAGCACCTGGAAAACAAATCAGGTCAAGCTTTTCATTCACACTCATCCTATCTCTCTCCCATCCGATCCTGAGCTTCGCGAATGGCGGTCCAGACCCGGAAGGGAGTTGCCGGCATTTCGATATCACGAACACCATACTCACGTAGCGCATTCACTATGGCATTTATGATCACCGCAAGCGTGGGAGTTGTTGGACCCTCACCACCCGATTTAATGCCTAAGGGATTAGTCGGAGAAAGAACTTCGTTCAACGCCGTCGCAAACATGGGAAGTTCATCAGCACGAGGTAGCGTGTAATCCATTAACGAACCACAAATCGGCTGACCCGAATCAGGGTCAATGATGCATTGTTCCCAAAGCGCCTGTCCAAGACCCTGCGCAATGGAGCCATGGGCTTGGCCGTCAACGATCAGCGGATTGATAACCCGTCCGACATCGTCTACCGCAGCGTAGCGGGTAACCTTTACAAACCCGGTCTCGGGATCTACTTCCGCTTCGCAAGCCGCGCAACCGTTCGGAAACACTGCAACATCCATCTGATTTTCACGAATTATGGTTAATCCATCAGACAGTTTTTCTGGTAAATCAAGAGTCGTACTTGCACGAGCAAGATCAAACCAGTCTAAGATCTGCTCAAGTCCAGTGGCACTAAACACGCCGTCGGAAAATTCCACCTCAGCTTCATCTACTTTGAAGAACAGCGCAGCAATACATTTTGCTTTCTCGATCAAATCTTGCGAGCCTAAATAAATAACCGTGCCGGCCTGCCGCATGGAACGCCCTGAATGAGATCCACCGCCCGCTTTAACGATGTCTGTATCCCCGACAATGATTTTTATCGCATCTACCGAAACCCCCAGAAAGTCGGCTGCGACCTGCGCAAAGCTGGTCTCCTGACCCTGGCCAGTAGGCTGAGTACCTATCACGATCTCAACGACCCCATCTGCTTTCACAGTGATATCAGTACGCTCTCCTGGCGCACCAATGGAGGACTCAACATAATTTGCAAACCCACGGCCCAACCGTTTTCCCCGTGCGCGAGCCTCCACTTCCCGTTCCGGAAATCCCGACCAATCAACAAGGTCCAACGCGATGTCCATATTCCTTTCATACTCACCGCTGTCATAAGTCACACCAAGCGGATTCTTGTAAGGCATCGCATCAGACGGGATGAGATTTTTCCGACGCAGTTCGATTGGATCAAATCCGAGCTCGTACGCCGCTGTGTCTATTATTCGTTCTAGAGGATGGCAGACTTCAGGACGCCCCGAACTTCGATAAGCCTGAGTTGGCACCGTGTTCGTAAAAACGGCTCTGGCTCTAGCCATCGCGACTGGGATCGCATAGCCCCCAGTGACGAGCGCAATCCCTTTGCCAAGCGGGGAGAGAGAGACTATCCACGCCCCAACGTTACTAAGATTAGAGGCTCGGTAGCCTAAAAACTGTCCATCGACGCTCAGAGCTAGCTGCACACTCGTCTTAAGATCGCGTGCTTGGTAGTCACTTAAGAAAGACTCCGAGCGAGAGGCTGTGTATTTAACCGGCTGGTCGAGCTTTTTCGCAGCCCATAGCGTGAGCCCAAACTCCGAATAGACTCGGTTCTTCGTACCAAAATTCCCACCAACATCGAAACACAAGACTCGGAGGTTCTCTGGATTTTCCCGCAACGCAGCAGCAATCTGATGTTTGTGTCGAACCGCACCATTACTACCTGCACAGAGTGTGTATCTTCCGGTTTTGGTGTCAAAGCTTGCTAACGCAGATCTAGGTTCTAATGGGACTCCTGTGATTCGTCCAATATCAAACTCCATCTCTATGACATGTGCCGCCACCTCAAATGCAGCATCCGTTGCTGCTTCATCACCAAAGATCGTATCAACACAGACATTATTTGGAAGATCATTCCAAACAATAGGAGCATCAACACGTGTAGCTTCCAAGCTGTCCGTTACCCATTCGATCGGCTCGTAGTCAACGGAAACAGCCTCTGCGGCGTCCATAGCCTCAACGCGACTTATGGCCACTACCATAGCAATTGGCTCCCCAACATACCGCACCCTGTCAACGGGTAATAGCGGGTGGGGGCCTGTGAAAATATCGCTACCATCGGGTGCTGTCAGTTTTAGGTCTGTCCGCGTTGAAGGAACTGGATCATGAGGGATTACCCCCAAACCATCTTCACAGCAATCACTACCTGTAAAAACTGCTAAAACACCAGGCATAGACTTCGCGGTCTCTACATCAATATCGCGAATGCGTGCGTGGGGGTACACCGAGCGAACTATCGATGCATAAACCTGCCCCGGGAGATTAAAGTCATCGCTGAACCGACCCTCACCGCAAACAAGTCTATCGTCCTCTTTTCGAGGAACAGGCTGCCCAATCAATCTGAAGCTTGTGCAATCCAGAGAAATATTCATGGGCGTTGCCCATTCATTCATCACTCTCAACTGATCGCGTAGGGGTCTCCGGTACTATCCCTCCACGCTTGCGCTGCACTGTCTGCGCCCCGTTCTCTGCCCAACGCCCCTCCACAGCATTACGCGCAAACTGTTCCCAAGTATCACTCCAATCACCCATTGAATAACCGTGCCATGGTCCGGTAGGTGATAACTCTGGGAACCCAAGTTCCTCCCAGATGGCTCGAGCATTCTCCATATATTCCTGTGCTGGAAGAGCCAGCGGCATCATCTTTATCTTTCGTGTTGCATCTACCAGGATACCGGACTCCTCGTCCTGTCCTCCTTTAGGCCCATGCCCGCGCTTACGCCCTGTCACGATGCGCAAATCACTGGCAGGGTTCATTCGGTATGCAAGAGACCAAAAGATTGCGTCTGTGTTTAATGGATCAATATCACTACTGAGAGCAATAACAATTTTTCCGCACTGGGCTTGTAAAGTTGAAGCTCCTTTGAGCCCCCGCAAAATCTCTTCACGAGGTGTGCCGTCTTCGAAACGTAGAAAAATCACTGGCCTGATATTTGTCAATGGTTCATGCATGGTTACGCTGAGAATTCCTTGAACCCGTAACTCATCTCTCAAGTGGGAAAGGAATAACGGCTCGTACGCAACCCTTTTAAGAACGCTAGACTCGCTCGGTGTTACCTGACTCACGATAGACGCAAAAACAGCTGAGCGCTTCCTTGTTATTGCGGTCACCTGCATAGACATGTTGAAGTCTTCCAATGCGACATAGCCGTGACTTTCGCCAAATGGACCCTCTGGCTCGAGCAACTCTGTGTCTATCACCCCTTCAACAATAATCTCCGCATCTGCAGGGACCTCTAAATCTACCGTTACCGCCTTTGCAACTCGAATAGGAGCACCCACGATGCCCCCTGCCACCGCCATCTCGTCTTGCCCCACGGCAAGTTTCTGTGGGCCACTGTAAGCAACTGCTGGGGGCACACCGATCGCGATGGCGCAAGGCATCGGCTCACCTCGTTCCTGATACTTCTGCCAGTGCAGATAACCGCCAGCCCCCCCTACACGTGTGGCCATGCGAACACCCAACCTATCATTCGCCTTCAGTGCACCACGATAGGTCCCCATATTGCGGACACCTGTTTCTGGATCCTTAGTAATGACCAACGTTGCCACCAAGTAGGGAGCAGCATCGTAACCCGGCGTCGAGATAGGAACAGGAAGGGTCTCAAGGCCACTACCGTTTATCAGAGCATTCCCCTGAATGACAATTTCCTGGCAAGGTGGAGACTCGATACTCACAGGTGGAACTGGATTTGCGATGGCATGCAACCACTTTGCACCAATTTCCTCTACGGGTACGCCCATTCCAATCGCATATATCTCAGGCGTTGTCGCCAATGCACCGACCGCCACCGGCATGTCGTATAGTTGTCCATCACCGTTCGTAACTTTGCTGAATAAGAATGCTGATCGCTCTGATTCAGGTAATCCACCCTGGAACTGCCAGCGAACTAGTGGATGCAACTCAGTATCCTTATTGATCTCTCGATCTACTCTACGTAACAACCCACGCGACTCAAGCTCAACTAAATGGTCCTGAAAATCTGGATACCCGGATTTATTCTGACCTGCTAGATTAATGGTTCGACTCCCGCTCATCGCCTAAAAACTATCCTTCCCCAGCAAAAAAGGGAACAATAAACTATCCCGAACGATACGTGTACAAGAAGGGCCCTACTTGTCATTACGAAAGTGCTATGTGCTACTCGTTACACTCATATTGAGTGATATTGGGTTTACCCAAGTGGGTAACGACTTCTATGCTGACCGGACCATAACCATTCTCGTCGGATCGGGCGCCGGTGGCACTACAGATCTCACAGGGCGCCTCATTGCCCAACACATCAAAAAATTTATTCCCGGCAATCCCTCCATCATCGTACAGAACATGCCTGGTGGAGGGAGTGTCACCATGACAAACCATATTGCACGATCAGCGCCTCGAGATGGTACGGTTCTCGGCTATTCCCTACCGGGCATCATTACGGCGCAATTGATGGAACCGGAACGAGCAAAATATGATGGTCGAGAACTCAACTGGATCGGCTCTGCGTTGAAGTATACGGGCATTATCTCCGTACTACATACAGCCCCTGTAACAAACTTAGAGAGTGCAAAACACACCGAGCTATTCATTGGCTCAACAGGACGCGGTTCTCCTGCTTATCAGTTCCCTGCTATGGCACAGGCACTACTTGGTCTGAAATTCAACATAATCACAGGGTATGAAAGCAGTAACGATGTTGTGCTTGCTATGGAGAGAGGTGAGGTACATGGTCAATCCAGTAGTCTCCAATACTGGGCTGTCTCGAGACCTAAATGGTTGACCGACGGTAGAATTGCTCACCTACTCTACGTAGGACCTCCAGACTCACTAGCACTACCTGACGTCCCCTACCTCCATGACTTAGTCTCCACCGAACGTGAAAAAGCGCTGACAGAATTTATAGAGATCGGTTCCAATTTAGGTTGGCCGTTGTTTGCACCACCAGATATTCCTGTAGATCGGATCAAAGATTTGCGTGCAGCATTCTCCGCACTAGTAGTCGACCCAGATTTTTTAGATGCCATCGAAAACACTATTAGGGCAAGAGTGAACCCATCCATAGGCAATGAACTGACCGAATTTATCAACCAGGCATTAAATACCCCTGATAGTGTTCTATCTGAGGCGAAAAACATTTTAGGCCTGGATCAGTAATCTTCAATGTTTGAAATGGCCCTCAGCGCACTTGAGATCGTGTTCGATCCAACCCGGCTGATGTATGTCACGCTTGGGGTAGTAATTGGATTATCCCTCGGTGTCATTCCAGGACTTAGTGGCATCGTCGGATTATCGTTGCTCCTACCATTTACTTTCGACATGGATCCATTTACTGCACTCGCGTTCCTCGTTGGACTACAAGCTGTTGTTGCAACATCAGATACCATACCAGCCGTACTGTTTGGCGTTCCAGGCACAGTTGGCTCGGCTCCCACGATTCTCGACGGGCATCCCATGGCAAAGCAGGGCCTCGCCGCGCGAGCATTCGGTGCTGCTTTCTCCGCATCGGTCTTAGGCGGCTTGTTTGGTGCTCTATTTCTCGCCTTAAGCGTCCCTCTTTTACGACCATTCATTCTCAGCTTTGGTTCTCCAGAACTCCTGGCTTTCTGCGTTTTCGGATTATCCTTAATCGGAATTCTGAGTGGTGGCAATCAACTTAAAGGTCTTGCAGCAGCGGGTATAGGTTTAGTGGTCGCAACTGTTGGTGAAGAACCGAACACCGCGATAGAGAGATGGACATTCGGGTCACTCTACCTCCTCGAAGGAATACCGCTGGTACCTCTCGCGCTCGGCCTCTTTGCACTCCCCGAGATCGCCGATATGGCTATATCGCGCCGGACTCTGAGAACGGGGTACGGTACCTCCACTAGCTGGGGACAACTTACCGGAATCAAGGATACATTAGCCAATCTACCTCTCGTGCTACGTGGTTCCGGGATCGGGAGTGTGCTCGGTGCTGTACCAGGCATTGGGGCAGCAGTCATTCCCTGGATCGCATATGGGCATGCTATGCGGACAGAAAAAGGTGCTGCGGAGTCTTTTGGTAAAGGCGACGTCCGTGGCGTTATCGCCTCAGAAAGCTCTAACAACGCAAAAGAGGGGGGGGCGCTAGTTTCCACCATTGCGTTTGGCGTACCAGCTACCGCAGCAATGGCACTTTTGTTAGGCGCATTCCTAATCCACGGCCTCTCGCCTGGCCCCGATATGCTCACAACGCGCCTCGACGTCAGCTATACCCTAGTCTGGACTGTGGCTATTGCGAACGTACTCGGTTGTGGTATCTGTTTCACATTCGCAAGACAACTAGCTGGAATTGCGAAAATTAGAATCGGTATCCTCGCACCCGTAGTGCTTTCCATTACATTCATCGGTGCCTTTCAAGCTACGCGACAATGGGGTGATTTAGTTGCACTTCTCGGATTCGGGTTACTTGGCTGGGTAATGAAGCGAGTAGATTGGCCTCGCCCTCCATTACTGCTCGGTTTGGTCCTCGGCGGCCTTTTGGAACGCTATATGTTTATTTCGTTTCAGCGATACGGCACAGACTGGCTCTCACGACCGATTGTTATTGGTGTTTTTGCGATAACCCTATACAGCCTGCTAAAACCAATCGTCACAAATTTTGTTCAGCGCCGCCGAAAAACTACAAATCCGCTTGTTTTCGGCTTTAAACCAAACAGCGTTGGCCCTGAAAGCTGGTTTAACATCTTGGCCATCGTATTCTTCCTGACTTGTATAGTCGGCTCCTGGCAATGGGACTTAGGCGCAAAACTGGTGCCCCAGGTGGTGGGGTGGATAGGTCTTGGTCTAAGCGGATTACAACTTGCGTGGACATTTTTCGTAACATATTCCCCCACTCCTAAGAGCTCTATTGGGGGTGAAAACCTAGAAACACAGACAATCGGTGCAGATTCCGATTTGGGTGCACTGCCACCTGATGAGACTAAACGTCGAGCAGTCCGGTACTTTGGATGGTGTTTCTTTATTTTTCTCGCGGCGACGCTCGTAGGACTTTTACCAGCGATGCTGATCTTTCTGATTGGCTATCTACGCTTTGAGGCAAAAGAAAGCTGGGTAACAACCCTCACTGTGGGAGTTAGCGTCTGGATGATCTCGTACCTTCTATTTCATCAACTCCTAAGAGTGCCGTGGCCAGCCGCTTATCTTGGGGATCTTTTACCTGGACTCCGCTCGATCGGAATGACAAACCTACTGTAATCCCAGTGTGACCAACACCAGGAATGGTTCTCATAATCGTGGGAGCATAGAGTTTCTATTGAGAATCCAATAGGATGACACCATCGTCGTCCCCATAAACAACGTCACCAGGATGGCACCAAACGTTTCCAAGTTGAATCGGGATACCCCTCTGCCCTTCACCCTGACGCACTGATTTTCGAGGCGTAACTCCTAACGCCATTACTCCGAGATCAAGCTCCCTAAGCGCTGTTTTGTCTCTGACGCACCCATGCACAATAACGCCAGACCAACCATTACGTTGCGCCTCACCAGCAAGAACATCCCCTACCAGGGCGCAACGAAGAGAACCCCCTCCATCCACTACCAAAACTTTTCCTTTGCCCGTCATTGCAACGAGCTCTCTAATTTGAGAATTATCCTCAAAACACTTGACCGTAACAGCAGTTCCACAAAATTCACTCATACCGCCGAAGTTGATTAATGGAATGGTTAGCACACGTGCAGAATCAAGATGCTCGTCATAAATATCGCAGGTTGGCTTAAAAACCCTGGTCATTACATATCCTCCTTATCGGACGCTTTTATTATGCATTGCCTGTGTACTGTAGATCATCAACCAGTGAGCTAGAGGGTTCCCTATATAATGTATGAGTGGCTATTGCACCGAATCAGCTCCAAGCCGACTTCCCCTGCCGACTGTGTGGTGGTGCTGCACTGCGCCCATACTACCGTCTTGGACAGCAGGACCAGTTCAAATATTTCCGCTGCCCCACCTGTGCGCTCGTTAACTACGATTTGAGCGGTGGACTTGATCAGAATCAGTACATCGAATTAATAGACCCGACAGATGACAATGCAATACGGAATCATGACAAGGATGCTTCTTGGAACTTTATCGAACGGTGGCTACCAGAGCCAGGAACTTTTCTTGACGTTGGCTGCGGTACAGGCCGACTCCTTTATCTGGCAAGCCGAGCAGGATGGGATGCTTGCGGGCTCGAACTATCAGACGAAGCCGCTAGACTCGCACGTGATGTGCTCGGAATGCCCGTCACAGTTGGAGATTTTCTAACCATAGCCCCAGCAAATATTAAGTATGACTTGGTAGCACTACGCCACGTGCTTGAACACTTGGTCGACCCGATACTAGCGCTGGAGAAGATCAACGCAAGATTGAAACCGAATGGATACGCTCTATTCGAGATGCCCAACATTGAAGGCGTAGACACACGACTAAAGCGACTGCTTGCTAACGCCGGCTGGCATCGCAAACGCTTCACTGAGGATTACGTGCCTGGACACTGCAATGAATTTTGCAAAACATCATTCGAATTTTTATTACGGAAAAGTGGCTTCGAACTGATACGCTGGGAGACCTATTCGATGAAGCCAGTTGCTAACTTCATCTACACTCGTATACACATTGGTAATAAAGCCCGGGCTCTAGTGAAGAAGGTCTCTCACTAGGAGCGTTTATTTTCTAAAGGCAAGTCTGGATCCTCCCATAGGTTCACGCCCAAAATTAGTAGCCCTGCTACCGAAGGGCCGAGCACTAAATATTTGACAATAATTTTTTTCATCTGTGTCGATTCCCTCGTCAAGTCTGAGGCGCCGAAATGCACAGGGGACGATTGGCGCACCTAGCACAAAACGTGCTTCCCACTCTCAAGCGCCGCCAATGTAATCGTGTGACGCATGTAAGGCAGTGGATGACAACCTCAATGCCTAAAAATAACTTCTACTAGTTCACACCTCCATCATAGTTTAAAACTTCTCGCTCGAACGCTTCGAAATTCACATTGTCCATACAGATAAACTCTTCCACATCCCAATCCACAGCACGATATATACGCGTTCCCACCCAAGGTTCGGTGAAGGCAACGGGATCTTCGATAGTAATATCTATCTGCAGATTCTCATCGCTGATACGTCGGATGCGCTCTATTACACGCAATTGGTCGCTGTGAGGTACGCCCCGTCGATCAGTCCAAGTCTTATCATTAAAATTGACCGTCTCAACCACAAGCACATCACCCTCCCAATGACCAATGGAATCACCCATCCACATGGGAGCCAGATCTGTTCGGTGTTCCCGACCATCGATGTAAATCTGTCGAATCAAGTGATCGTATTCGAACACCATCAAAACACGATCGGAGGTCTGAACAATTTCCATGGGAAACGGATGCAGATAAACCCTTGGCGTTCCGGGCGGAAAACACTCATAAACCGGATCGTTAGTTTCCAACACTGGGACGTTACGAGGACCGAAGGTCGGCTTTGACTGATCAAAGCGTTCTTGAGCCCACTCGGTCATCGGTGGCAATTCCTCAGTAAAGGCATGATTCCGAAATCGTTCAGGTTGTGCCCCTCGGTCCTGGCTCCAAACACCGGAAAAATCAGCCCCGTGTCCTACACTCTGAGACTGGATCGTAGGCGAGTAAACTGCAGCCACATAGACAGCAGCCCACACAATCATGGGCTTACTCATAAAAACCCTCCATTAATAATCATACGCATATGATTAGCGTCGTTCGGACCAGTAATCACTACCCAGAAGACCCCTGCCATCAGAATCAACAACCTCTAACAAACGCAACGATGGTGCGCCGTTCCTAGCGGGGTTGCCTATCAACACTATCTCATCACCAATTTGAAGGAGGTCCTTGCTCCATCTAACTGTACTGCGCTCGCTACGCGCTAACCGGTTTGGGCTAGTTATCTCACCTGACCACTCTGTGGTGCTTCCATCCTCCCCAGTGACGGACATATAGATCAACACGTGGGGATTAATAAACTCGAACTGAGTCACTTTCCCAGCAACTTCAACGGTCGCCTGGGTGTTGTAGGCTGCCGCACCGTGATGAGCCAAAGCATCTACTGACAATGCCAGCACCCCTGACACAAGAAGAACGATATTCGCGGCCTTTCCGTTCATTGAATTCCTCCTAGAACGCTAGCATTCTGCGGAAAATGCGTCTCTAACACCCCTATTCTACCCACAGAAGTACGAGTACTAGCCCAGTTACAGACATTTAATTCAACCAGTTACGTAAAAGCATCTATAGGATCAAACTCGTTTTTGCCGCTCGCAGCCGCTTCGGTTAGGCTGGGCACACGTAGAACAAGGTCGGGCGCCTAAGACCCGGCCACTATGGGGATCCCACGATGAGAATGGAATATTTGAAGTGGCTTGGCACAGGCTTTGGATTACTTGCCCTACTAACAGGCTGCTCGCCTGACAGCGCTGTTGAGAGCATGCCCCAGGAGCAACCGAGCGCTGCTGCTGTGAGCAGCACCAGCGATTCGCCTCAGTATGAAGTTGATGCATCCTGGCCACAGCCGCTACCGAATGACTGGATCCTTGGGCAAGTTTCGGGGATTGCTATCGATGGTGAAGATAATGTCTGGATCATTCAGCGTCCGCGCACACTCACCGCTCACGAACTTGGAGCCGTACAAAATCCACCGGCAACTGAATGCTGCTACCCAGCCCCTTCAATTATCGCCTTTAATCCTGCTGGCGAAGTTGTCCAAGCATGGGGTGGCCCTACCTGGAATCAGGAGCGGTCAGTTCTTGATACATCTTATGGTTCAGCAAACGTGGCTGAGGCCGCTGGGTGGGATTTACCTGAAGATTGGCCAGCACAGGAACACGGCATCTTCGTAGATCATGAGAATAACGTGTGGATCGGCGGTAACGGCAGCAATGATCATGTAGTCCTAAAATTTACCGCGGAAGGTGAGCACCTTCTTACGATTGGACAATGGAATGAAACTCGTGGCAGTAACGATACACAACTCCTTGGGCGCCCCGCCGACATCTCGGTCGACATCGAGACTAATGAGGTTTACATCGCTGATGGTTATCGCAACCGCCGAGTCATTGTCTTCGATGCAAACACGGGAGAATACAAACGCCATTGGGGTGCTTACGGAAACGCACCGGATGATTCCATTGATATTTCTGTTCTTTCACCCACCACAGAATCTTGGCATAACCCTGTGCACGCTGTCCGTATAGCGAATGATGGTCTGGTTTACGTCGCAGACCGTGGCGGCAGCCGAATTCATGTATTCAATAAAGACGGAACGTTCGTGCAAGAAGGAGTGTTTGCTCCGTGGACCACCGTCCAAGGCGCTGCCTGGGACATCGAACTGTCCAGCGACCCCGACCAACGATGGGTCTTTGCTGCGGATGGGGCCAACATGAAAGTATGGATTCTGCGCCGGGAAGATATGGAAGTAGTCGGATCCTTTGGGCACGGCGGTAGACAGGCAGGCCAGTTCAACTGGGTGCACAACATCACCTCAGACAGTTTTGGTAATCTCTATACAGCCGAGGTAAACACAGGGAAACGCGTACAAAAATTTGTCCCGGTAGCCACAAACTAGGCTATCTATGAGAATGCTGAGTGGTCAGCGAAACGGTGGTAACCTCCGTTCATCAGTGGCGTAAACGCAGAAGCAATAACGTCGATTGCAAATCGAATCGGTACAAGTAAAGGTGTAGTCATGGCATATCAGTTATTGGGTAAGGACTTCACGCCGCCAGATGTGCGCGGCAAGGTCACAGGACGAGCAAAATATGCGGAGGATTTCCGTGCTGAAGGCATGCTCTTCTGCAAACTGCTGACAAGTCCCATGCCACATGCCAGAGTACGCAGCATTGATACAACGGCTGCCCTAGCGCTGGAAGGTGTATTTGCCGTTCTGACGGCGGATGACATCCCATCTGCTCAGGTACCCCCCGCCCCTCAGACCCCGATACTGACCAATGAACCTTGCTATGTGGGCGAACCAATTCTTGCCGTCGCCGCAGTGGACGAAACAACAGCCCAAGACGCTATAGATCTTATCGATATTGATCTCGAGCCACTGCCATTTACCGTGGACCCTCTGGAGAGCCTATATCCTGGCGGCCCAAATGCCCGCAGCGACGGGAATGTGGCGGGACGATTTATAGAAACACAAACAGTCAAGTGGACGGCCAGAGATTTTGCGGCCGTCGAGGAGGGCCAACTACCCGCGGGAGAACCAATTGTCGAGTGGGCATACGGCGATGTGGAAGCCGGATTCGAAGAGGCCGCTGTCGTTGTGGATGAAAGCTTTGTGACTGCAGGGCTTTCACATCATTGCATGGAGCCCAGGAGTTGCATGGCCTACTGGGAAAATGGGAAGTGTTTTTTGCACGGCTCTTCCCAGAGCCAGACTGCGATGATTCCAGGATTAATGCGTCTGCTTGGCCTTGAACAAGAAAACCTGGTGTATATCGCTGAAACTTGTGGAGGTGGATTTGGATCTAAGGGCGGCCCCTATCCGATCATGGCGGTCCCCGCACTTCTGAGTCGACAGACAGGCCGCCCTGTCATGCTACGAATCACTCGGGCAGAAGAATATGGTCTCGGAACGGCGCGTCCAGGTTTTCAAGGTCGTATGAAAATGGGGTTTCGGGCAGATGGCCGCCTCACTGCTGTAGACCTCTACATTGTTAACGAGAACGGCCCTCATACTGGGTGGACCGACAACAATTCAGCAGCTGATTCAGTCTCGATTTTATATCAGCCTCTCGCCATGCGGTATCGCGGTATTCCAGTGGAGACCAACACCCCTCCACGGGGGCCACAGCGCGGACCCGGACAAAACCAGATGGCGGAAGCCGTGGAACCAATACTCGATAAGGCTGCGCGAGAACTGGGTATAGATAAGCTTTCCATTCGGCGTATTAATGCTGCAGCAAATGATGCCACTATTGGTGGGAATCAAGGTCCGGTAACAAGCGCCTATCAGGAGGAAACACTCGCGCAAGGAGCCGAACTTTTCAACTGGGAGGAAAGAAGTGCCCGTAGCGGTCAGCGTAACGGGTCCAAAATCACTGGCATTGGTATCGGCCAAGCCTACCACTCTGCCGGACGTAACAGCTACGACGGTTTAGTTCGGATCACGCCTGATGGTGTCTTACATATTCACACTGGCGCAGGAAATCTCGGCACCTATTCTCACACCGCAACCTCTCGGGTTGCCGCTGAGATCCTAAAATATGACTGGGAACACTGTGTAGTCGAAAGGGGTGACAGTAGACGTCATCTAGCCTGGGCTCCGACCCAGACAGGTAGTAACACATCATTCACCTGTACGCGCACCAGCTATGTAGCTGCCATGGACGCGCTCCAGAAGTTGAAAGAGATTGCGGCTATGGATTTGGGTGGGGCACCCGATGATTACGATATTCTTGACGAAACGGTATTCCTAAAATCAAACCCCTCAACTAGCCTCACATTTGCAGCGGCTGCACAACGCGCAATTGAAATCGGAGGCAAGTATTCCGGTCAAGAAGCTCCAGACGATATCCATGACGTAACACGTATGGCGGTCGAAGGCTTGGCAGGTACAGGCCTCATCGGCGTCGCCAAAGACAACCTGCGCCATGACGCTGTAGCTCCAGCAATTTCTACCGGATTCATCGAAATTGAACTAGATGTGGAAACAGGTAAATTTGATATTGTGGACTACGTTACCGTAGCAGACTGCGGCACGGTACTTCATCCCCAGGGATTGGCTAACCAGATGAAGGGTGGCACAGTCATGGGATTCGGAATGGCATGCACTGAACGGCATGTCTACGACTCGCAAAGCGGTCTACCAGCCAACATAGGGCTCCATCAGGCCAAACCAATGTCGTACCTCGACGTACCCTCTACAATGCAATGGGGTGCTGTTGATATAGCGGACCCACAAAACCCAGTAGGTGCTAGGGGGGTTGGCGAACCCATCCAGGGGTGCGCTGCAGCTGCTGTCTTGTGCGCGATTTCCGATGCACTGGGGGGACACTCTTTCAATCGCGCGCCGGTCACCCCAGACATGATAGTTAATGCTGCAGCAGGACAACCACAGTCCCATGGGGCTCTGGAGGTTAATACTGTCTGAACAGATTTAGAAATGATGGGATAAGTATGACTAAGAATAGTTCAGAGTTAAGAACGTTGGCGGTGGCGCTGGTGATATCTCTGTTTGCGCTTCCCGTGTTCTCACAAACTTACTCAAAAGAGTTTCTCACTGATATCCCAGCAGGCAGCAGAGGGATGATTAGTGGACCGGAAGTTGGCGAGAGAATTCCGGATTTTGAAGCCCTAAATCAACACGGTGATTCGGTCAGCCTAGCTGATGTCATGGGACCTAACGGAGCGATGGTCGTGTTTGTTCGCTCCGCCGATTGGTGACCTTACTGTAAAACCCAGCTCGTGCAGCTGGAAAACTCTCTAGACGAGTTTATTGAGAACGGGATGGGTGTCGTAACTATTAGTTACGATACCGTCGATATTCTCAAGAGTTTTGCGGACCGTATGGGAGGGTTTAACTATCCAACCCTGGCGGATCCGGACTCGGAGATCATTGAGGCCTTTGGTATACGAAATCCCAATCCGGAGCCCGGGAGCCGCACTGACGGCATGGCATTCCCGGGAACCTATCTCGTCAACGCCGACAGGGTTGTGCAAGAAAAATATTTTCACGATAGTCACAGGATCCGCGAGACGGCCGAAACAATATTAATGAAGACCTTTGGTAGTGATGGAGGCCGGCAGATCGAAGCGCGGCTCCCTCAGTTCGACTTCCTAGCCTATGCTTCTCAAGACACCTTACGACCAGGTAATACAGTCACGCTCGTGACGGATATCGAGTTACCAGAACGCATGCACCTATATGCGCCAGGTTCCGATTACACGGCAGCTAACTTAAGGATCGTGGAAACGGACCATGTGAAGATGCGTGATCTCATGTTACCTGAACCCGAGATAATCTATCTTGAGCCCATCGATGAAAGTGTACCGGTGTATCACGGTACACCGAGAATCCGGCGCGATATCGCTCTGGCCCCGTCGTATCGTGAAGATAGAATCGCGGTGGATGTGATATTGACCTACCAAACCTGTGATGACGAGATCTGCTTCCCTCCAAACGACTTCGAATTCACCATGAATTTTGACGTGATCATGCACGATACAACGAGGGCTCCCGAAGACATCCAGCACATGAGTAATTAGCGCTTCGACCAGCCCCGTTGCTATAAACATGGGAGCAACCGAGGGTTGGTGGTAGTGGGCAGCGCGCGATCCCCCCTGTATATTCGGCGCACATGCAGTCAGTGCCCGTTATCAAGGATGTCGTCTTACTAGGCGGTGGACACAGCCACATTGCCGTATTGAAATCGTTCGGCATGCGGCCCGTGCCGGGTGCCCGTCTGACCCTGATCAGCCGGGATATCGAGACACCCTACTCCGGTATGTTGCCCGGTTTAATCGCGGGACACTACACAGCTGACGAAGCACACATTGATTTATTACCTCTAACGAGATTTGCCAATGCACGATTCTTTCAGGCCGATGTGACCGGCATAGATCCAAGTGCACAAACCGTTTTGCTCAAGGGAAGACCGCCAGTTAGCTTTGATCTGCTCTCCATTAACACTGGATCTACACCATCAACCCACCAAGTACCCGGCGCTGAAGACAATGTTGTTCCAGTAAAACCCATTAATCGGTTCCTTCCTCACTGGAAGCTCCTACAGAAACGGATCGAGGCTCATGAAGGCCGTATTAATATTGGTATTGTCGGTGGTGGCGTGGGGGGAGTTGAGCTAAGTCTAGCTATCCATCACGCCATCTCGCGCTCATTGAATATACTCAATAATATCCGTCTTGAGCTGGTCACTGCAGACGAAGAAATCCTGTCCGAACAACCATCGGGTGTGGCACAGCGCTTTAGACGACTACTCGCCGAACGTGAAATAGCAGTCCACACAGCCACTGAAATAATCGGGGTAGAACCCGGTACGCTGTTCGATAGCAGTGGTCGCGAGTTTGTATACGACGAGATTCTTTGGGCAACCCAGGCAAGTGCTCCCGCATGGCTGTCCGAGACTGGACTCGAACTCGACGACGATGGCTTTATGCTCGTAAACGAGAATCTTCAGTCTCTCTCCCAAACCAATATCTTTGGTGCTGGAGACATCGCAACCATGATAAATACCCCACGGCCGAAGGCAGGAGTTTTTGCTGTACGTCAAGGACCGCCGTTGATACGAAATCTGCGTAGCAGTCTACTGGGCCGCAGTCTGTCTAGTTACCACCCACAAAAATCCATTTTGAAGCTCATCAGCACGGGGGATCAATGTGCTGTCGCATCCCGCGGAATATGGTCTGCAGAAGGACGTTGGGTCTGGCGTTGGAAAGACTGGATTGACTCCCGTTTTATTCGTAAATACCAGCAGCTTCCAGAAATAGCTATGGGAAAAATGAATTTGGTAGTGTCTCCCGAGCTTCTGGATTCGGCGCCGGAGAAGCCTCCAAAAGACCTCATCCGCTGTGGCGGCTGTGGTGCCAAAGTCGGCGCCGACGTGCTGACCACAGCACTTAAAGATCTTCCAATAATCTCCAAAAACAGCGTTATCGTCGGTTTGGATCAACCTGA
>Ga0315338_1001626_pt1 | contig 26761 bp, 24 predicted proteins | sample ASW8metaG_FD_204518 | JGI IMG/M metagenome (GOLD analysis project Ga0315338, IMG submission 204518) | Ammonia-oxidizing marine archaeal communities from Monterey Bay, California, United States - ASW #8 | ecosystem: Environmental > Aquatic > Marine > Coastal | place: USA: California | collected... | reverse complement strand
TCAATAAAGTAAAACCTTATCTGGAACCCAAAGACGAAGCACCGGCAAAAGAAAGACGTCAGTCGCAGGAAGATTTTTTAATCATTGATGACGCCAGCACCTGCATCATGTGCGGTGCCTGCTATTCAGACTGTAACACCCTGGAAGTGGATGATAATTTCCTCGGACCTGCAGCTCTGGCGAAAGCGCAACGGTTTGTCGGCGATTCCCGCGACTCTAAAACCCTGCAACGCGTACAGGACTTAAGCGAGCCAGGAGGAATTTGGGATTGCACCCATTGTGGTGAATGTGTGGAGCGATGTCCGAAACCGGCACGTCCTTTCGATCGGATCAAAGAAATCATGACCGTGGCACTAGAGGAAGGTGTCCATAACAATAATGGCGCGCGTCACGCACTGTCCTTCACCAATTCGGTTAAGAGGAGTGGCAATCTAAATGAAAATAGAATTCCCGTTGAGTCGATGGGAATTTTTAATATCCCCGGACTGCTCAGCTTGATTCCGGTTGGGCTCAGAATGTTGCTCAAAGGAAAAGTGCCACCGATCTTTCATCATTCGATTGAAGAGGTTCGTGACGTAAAACGCATATTCAAGGAGTTGGATCAATGAAGTTTGCCCTTTTTACCGGATGTGTCGCCAAAGGGGCGACTCGAGAGTTGATGCTCTCCACAACCAAAGCAGCAGAAGGTCTGGGCTTTGAGTTTGTAGAAATGAAAAGTGCATCCTGCTGTGGTGCGGGAGTGGTTTCAGAAAAAAGCCCTTTACTCGCAGATGCCTTGAATGCGCGTTCGTTTTCCATCGCCGAAAAACAGGGGCTGGATATCGTCACCATTTGTTCCACTTGTCAAGGAACATTGAAAAAAACCGAAGCTCACTTGAACGAAAGCAAAGAATATAAAGAAAAAGTCAACGATATTCTTGAAGAAGGCGGGCATCAGTACAACGGTAAAACACGAATAAAACATTTCGCTAATATCCTCGCTACTGAAGAGGGTATGGCAAGATTAAAGTCTCGCATTAAGCGTCCTTTGACCGGATTAAAGGTTGCAGCCTTTTACGGTTGTTATGTTCTGCGTCCGTCAGAACGATCTGACTTTGATAATCCAGATAATCCAACAGGGATGGAAGATATCTTTGAAGCGCTGGGCGCAACTCCGGTTTATTATCCAAGTCGGATTAAATGTTGTGGCTTCCCCATCGTGATGATGAACAAAGACGCATCTTTAGGTATGTCAGGTAATGCATTGCAGGATGCGATCGAACACGGTGCCGATGTCGTTGCCACTGGATGTCCGCTCTGTCACCTGAGTCTCGATTCTTATCAACCGGAAATAGAATTATTGCAAAAGAAAAACCAATCCATTCCCATTCTGCACTTACCACAACTGGTGGCTTTGGCATTGGGCTACACACCCACACAACTGGGAATGGACACCCACATCGTCTCTACCCTCAAAATAAACCAGATCCTTTCCGGCTCGCATTCGGCTGCTCACTGACCGGTGACAATAAGTATTAATAAGACGGTTTCTTTCCCAGTGATACGTTTGTCCATCCCTTCTGAATAGGATTTGTTTCTTTCCTCTGTTAATATCAATTCGTTGAACTCTTTTTGACGAGCCTCCCTTGATAGAAAACGCATTCAAAAAACAGATTGTTGTGCTTTTAGCCGGACTTGTTATGTCCTGTGGAATTTTGCTAATGCCGCTTCCTGACGGTATGACAGAAAGTGCACAGCGCATGTTCGCCGTGGTCGCCTTGATGGCGATATGGTGGGTCGGTGAAGGCACCTCGCTTGCTGTGACAGCATTGGTACCTCTGGTATTGTTTCCACTGCTCGGCATCATGCCTAGCAAACAGGTGGCTCCCAACTACGCCAATCATCTTATCTTTTTGTTCCTGGGTGGATTCATGATCGCTCTTGCCATGGAGAAATGGAATTTTCACAAACGTCTTGCACTGTGGATCATCACAGCAATGGGAACGGAACCGAAACGCATCGTTCTCGGATTCATGATAGCAACGGCGTTTTTATCGATGTGGATTTCCAACACGGCATCGACGATGATGATGCTCCCTGTAGCTATGGCGGTAGTAAGGCAAATCGCTTTAGATGCTTCTTTAAATGGAGAAAGAAATTTTGATTCACAAAAACAGATCGAAAATGGATTAGGGCTCGTATTGATGCTGGGCCTTGCATACTCTGCCAGTATTGGAGGGGTCGGCACTCCGATTGGAACACCACCGAATATTGTATTTACAGGATTCTACAAAAATCTTTTTCCGGATAACCCTGAAGTGAGTTTTTTTCAGTGGATGATATTGGCTCTCCCTATAGTCTTGGTTTTTATTCCAATAACATGGATTTATCTTTGTCGTTTTGTTTTACCCTTTCCAATAAACCAGATCGAAGGCGGAGAAAGCAGGATCATTCAAAAAGAACTTTATGGGTTAGGCTCCATGAACCGGGGGGAAAAAATTGTTGCAACCGTTTTTTGTTTTACAGCGATGTTATGGATTTTTAGGCGACCCATTGTGATAGGGGAGTGGATACTTCCTGGTTGGTCGAACCTATTCGTAAATCCAAAGTTTTTGCATGATTCCACCATTGCTATGACCATGGGGTTATTACTATTGGTGGTGCCGGTCAATGGTACCAAAGGTCTAATCCTGAATGGCAAAACCGAATGGTTTGCTTTGGACTGGAAAACGGTGCAATCGAAAACACCGTGGGGAATTTTGATTCTTTTTGGTGGTGGTTTTGCTCTGGCATCTGGTTTTGGAGTGAGTGGACTCGATAAATGGATTGGATCTAAACTAACCGGAGTTTCTGATTGGCCGTTGTGGATGACGGTTCTTACCATTTGTCTTGCGGTTACTTTTTTAACTGAATTAACTTCTAACACGGCGACAACGACAATGATTCTTCCTATACTTGGTATGGCTGCGATAGCAGCGGCTGTTGATCCATTATATTTTATGGTGCCAGCCACGTTGGCCGCTTCGTTTGCGTTTATGTTACCGGTAGCGACACCGCCAAATGCAATTGTCTTTGGTAGCGGTTGGGTGAGCATTCCAACAATGTCGAAAGCAGGGTTGATCCTAAACCTTATTGGAGCAGGCATTGTAACCACAACGGTGTTGGTTTTGGTGAGCGGGTTTTTAATTGGTTTCTGAGTCGTCCCTTTGAGATGCAAGCAAATAAAGAAAAATAACGAGATTTATACCGATTGCCTTGTCCACTTTAATTTTGGTTGGCGAGCTGCTTGGGCTTCATCAGGACGTGATACTTTTGGTAGGCGTGGTGCCTCATTAAAACTTTCTGGGTCTTCATGGCCTTTCTTGGAGATGGATTTCATAGCCTCAATAAACATATCGAGGGTTTCTTTGGATTCGGTTTCCGTCGGTTCGATCATCAAAGCACCTTTTACGATTAACGGGAAGTACACGGTGGGTGGGTGAAACCCATAGTCAATGAGTTCTTTGGCAAAGTCCATCGTTGTGATGCCCTGACCTTTATCGTTGAAAATGCATTCGTGTAGGCAGGCTCCAGTGAAAGGGAGATGGAACGTATCTTTTAGCTTTGCACGGATATAGTTTGCATTTAAGACGGCGGATTGAGCGGCTTCAAGAATACCTTCGGGGCCGAGAGTGCGTATGTATACGTATGCTCTTAGCAGCATACCAAAGTTGCCGTTGAACACTTTCAATTTGCCTACACTTTTGGGTCGGTCATTATTTAATACGTATTTATGACCTTTTTTCTCTAGGATTGGTTTAGGTAAATAAGGTTCGAGAATATCTTTGATGCAGACGGGCCCTGCTCCCGGTCCTCCTCCGCCATGTGGAGTCGAGAAGGTTTTATGCAGATTTATATGTAAAACGTCAATTCCCATTTCCCCCATCTTAGCGATTCCCATTATCGCATTGAGGTTGGCGCCATCACAATAAACCAATCCTCCCTTGTTGTGAACGATCTCGGTGATTTTCAAAATATCTTTTTCGAACATTCCCAATGTATTGGGATTGGTCAGCATGATGGCGGCGGTTTCTTCATCCATGACAGCTTCGAGTTTGTCAATATCAATAAGGCCTTCAGAGTTGGATGGGATTTGCACTGATTTGTAACCGCAAAGAGTTGCGCTTGCTGGGTTGGTTCCGTGCGCGGAATCGGGTAAAAAAACTTTTTTCCGAGGATTACCTTTTGCGGTGTGATAAGCCTGAATCATCAGCATTCCGGCAAATTCACCTTGAGCCCCGGCTGCGGGTTGTAGGCTGACATGGTCCATGCCACTTATTTCCTTAAGGCACTCTTGCAGCTCATACATAAGTTGTAAACTTCCCTGCGCATCTTCATCTGCAGAAATGGGATGGTGTCCTGCGAAGCCGGGCAAACGTGCTAGGGTTTCGTTTAATTTTGGGTTGTACTTCATGGTGCATGACCCCAATGGATAAAAGTTGGTGTCGATACTAAAGTTCCATTGCGATAACCTTGTATAGTGACGAACGACATCGAGTTCGGTTAATTCTGGTAGTTCTTTAATTGGATCACGAATTTCATCCACGGGTAGCAGTGTTTCTAGTTCGATTTCTGGAACATCACAGGGGGATAAGGAATAGGCTTTGCGTCCGGGGGACCCCAGCTCAAAAACAATCGGTTCCTCAAAAATCAAACCTTCAGTGGCTATTTTTGATTTGGATGAAGTTTTATTCTGTTTGCTGTCCATGTTATTTCCATTTAGGTTTTCAAGATTTCTTTGAGGGTATTTATAACTATTTCGGGTGTTAAGTTATCCTGGTGTCTGTCATCAAGGACCACGCTTTTCAGGTGTCTCGGCCCCCAACGTAGAATTTCTCCGTGCTTGAATATAACGCAGGCGGGTTTTTCAACAGCCGAGGCCAAATGCATGATACCTGTGTGGTTGCATAAAAGAACATCGCATTGTTGTATCAGAAGCGCAAGCTCTTTTGTTTTTACCAGTGGTAAGAGTCGGGGTTGGAATTTCATCTTTGCAATATGAGATCTCAGCTTTGCTTCTTCCCCGGGTCCATTGATCAACCAGATGTCGGCGATTTTATTTTTCAGGATATGTTCCATTACAGCCTGAAACTTCTCCCATTGCCAGCCCCATTCAGCAATACGAGTTTCCGTTTTAACGAGAATAAGAGGTCGTTCTTTTTTTCCTGACTTCATGAGGCCCTCTATTTTCATTTTTTCATTGTCGTTAAAGTAGATTTTAGGTTGTGAGATGATTTGCGGTACCCCCATATACTTAAGCAGCGCCAGATTGTTTTCGATTTCATGGCAAGGGAACGTTTCGATAGGAAGCCGTATATTATATTTACATGAATTTTGTGGGTGGAGATAACCAGCCATCATTTTGGCATTAGAACACAACGTGAAGAAGGTAGCTGAGGCACTGAATTTTTTATTGAGGGTGATAGCCAGATCAAATTTTTCTTTGCGGCAGTCAAGAATGACACGCCAGAACCGCCTGCGTCGCATTCTAATAATCTTATGAATCTTAGGGTTGTCTTTCAAGACTTCCACTTGTAAGGGGTTTACCATCACTGTGATTTTTAAATGTGGAAAAGAGGTTTTTAAAGATTCATAAACCGGTGTTGACAGTATGACATCCCCCAGTCTGTCAGAGCGAACTACAAGCACATTGGAAATTTTTGAAAAATCAAGGGGCAAAGGAGCCAAGGGAACATTTTTCTTGGCAAACAGTCTGAATAATATCCAGAGACTATTTTTTATATGGTATTCGACGGATCGTAGGAACTTGCTCATGCTTGACTTAAATTATTACGGAGTGGTGTTCGATTCGGAGGCAGCGATTTCAGATTTCGAATTTTGATTGCTATCCACTAGTCCAGTGGAAGGGCTTCGTCAATGAGCATAACAGGTATATTGTCTCTAATAGGGTATTTCAAGCTACAAGTTTTACAGTTGAGGCTATCCTCGTTAGTGCTCAATTCAAGGTCACCCTTGCATTTTGGACAAACTAGAATATCCAATAATTTTTTATCAATTACCATAAAATTTCTCCACTTAGCTTAAATATTACTTTTTTGATTGGATCGAACAGATTCAAACACTTCGTCTACAGTCACTTGCTTCATACATTCGTTGGTTCCAAGTGGGCACTTTTTTTTCCAACAGAAACTGCAGGCCAACATTTTATATACTGTTTGGTGATTCAACCCGTAAGCCCCATTTCGCACAGGGTCGGTGGGCCCAAATATCGATACAGTAGGGATGCCGAGTGCTGCGCATAGATGGAGTGGCCCTGAATCACAACTTACCAGCAGTGTTAGGTGTTTGTAAAGGGCGATAGATTCCTGAATGGAAGTGGGTGGGGCAACCCAGCATTTCTGTTTCATAGATGCAGCGATTTGTTTGGTTTTGTGCTCTTCTCCTGGTCCCCAGGTCAATAGTATGGAGCAGTTAAGTTCAACAGTTATGCGATCTGCTAATTGTGCGAATCGTTCCAGTTCCCAAAGTTTACTTTCGAATCCAGCTCCAGGGTTGATACCAATGATGTTTTTGGAAGTGAGTTCGGGGTGGTGCTGAAAAAAGTCTTCCACTTTTTGGTTCCGGATTTCAGGAAGGGGGAATTGCTTTACTTTGTTTTGGATTTCCAAAGCAGATTGCACCAGGGTCAGATACATATCTATAACATGAATTCCGCCAGCCATATAAGGCGCTTTTTTATTAAAAAAGATCGAACTGATTTTTTCCTTACAGTTTTTTCTGTGGAATCCAGACTTAATGCGCGCGCCACTTAGCATGGCAATCACACCACTTTTTATCAGACCATGTAAGTCGAAAACCACATCAAAGTTTTGTTGACGCAGGTTTTTTATTATTTGGAGAATTTCCTTTAAGGCTTCCCTATTCCAGTTTTTCTTCCAGGATTTTATACGGATGGGAATAATTTCGTCTATGTCAGGGTTGTTGTGTAAGAGCCCCTTATAACGCTCTTCGATCATCCATGCGATGAAAGCATCTGGGTATGCTTGTCGAAGGGTACGGGCAACGGGCAAAGCGTGAACGATATCCCCTAATGCACTTAATTTGATGACAAGAAATTTTTTTTGACTATTTAAACTCATGCGACAAGGATGGTTAGGGTTTTATGTATTTTATAATCCTGCTATAGATCTGATATCCAAGAAAGCCTATAGCGCTACCTAAAATCATTCCTCCTAAAACATCGCTGGGGTAATGGACTCCCAAATAAACTCTCGAATAGCAAACGATTAACGCAAAAACAAAAACCATAAAGATCAAGGCGGTATTGCGGAAACAAAGACTCAATAAAGTTGCTGCGGCAAATGTATTTGCAGCATGGTTGGAAGGGAACGAAAAACTGTTGGAGCAAATAGGGTATTTCAAGCTGCTGGTAATACCTATTATGTCTTGTGGTAGAACATGACAGGGGCGGAGTCGTTGAATGCCTTCCTTTAAAATATAATGTCCTATTGAATCAGTCAAACCTATGGTAATGCCAAGTGCGATGAGACAAGCTAATCCCCGGTATTTGTAGGTTCCGAGAAGAGCAACAAGGCATATAAGGCCGGGTAAGTAGAAGTTTTCTTTTGCAGAAACAAACAGCATAAACTTATCCATCATTGGGGATTGAAAATGCTGGTTGATCCAGTAGAATAGCGAAAGATCGAAATCGTGGATAGTGAAGGTTCCTTACGTATACGAGGAAATAGAAGTAATACTTGGATTTTATGAGGCTTTGTGTGTTGAGTCAACCCCTTCGCGGGAGAATGAAATTTGTGAATTTGTCCTTTAAAGACTTAAAGGTGTTCTTTAGTTTGTCGGATATTGGCCTATTGCCCCCTGGGTAGCGGAGTAATTGGTAAGAATTCTTTGTCACGGTAGGGACTTTGTCTCATAAAAAGCCATTGCCTGCCCAAGGCGATATAATAAGGGATGGAAAAAAATAAAGATAACGCGGTGATTCTATTTGCGCGTGACCCTATCCTAGGTCAGGTAAAAACCCGGTTGCGTCCTTCGTTCGATGATGAAACTATTCTAAAGCTTTATATCTGCTTTGTTGAAGATAGTCTTGAAAAAATTCGACAAGTGGGCAATGTTGAGTGTTTCGTGGGGGTTTCTCCAGAAAATCATTCTGGATTCTTTTTGGGAATTGAGAGTTTCGGTATGAGTCTCTTTGTTCAGCGGGGAAAGGATCTTGGGGAAAAAATGCGTCAGGCCTTTACCGATCGATTTGCCGAGGGATATAATAAAGTTGTTATCATTGGTTCGGACAGCCCTTCCTTGCCTGTTTCATATATTAATAAAGCATTGGCTTCTGATAAGGATTTGGTGTTGGGTCCCAGTACCGATGGGGGTTACTATCTGATCGCCATGTCAGGTAAGCTTTCTGAGGTGTTCAATGGAGTCGCATGGGGAACAGAAAATGTTTTGGATGAAACTTTAAAGAAAATTAAGGGTACGAGTATTTCTTTCGAATTATTGCCCATCTGGTACGATGTAGATTCCCCTGATGACTTAAAGTTTCTTAAAACACATTTGGAGCTTATTGCACATTCAGGTCTTTGTGTAGGCCGAAAGACAAAAAATTTTCTTGATGAAATATCTTTTAATAGGGGTGGTTTTTTAAAATGAAGCTTTGCAAATTTTCGGAACCGGGATACCAAAATTTAGTCGATACTCTAGTGAACCGATCGAGTATGGATCTGTTCACTCAGGATGAAATGGTTCGAAAAATTTTAAATGATGTTAAGGAAAAGGGTGATGAAGAATTGCTCCGGTTGACCCATCAATTTGATCGTCACACCCTGCCTTTGGAAAAAATTCGGGTAACTTCGGACGAAATAAAGGCCGCTTACAAGGAAATTAGTCAGGAAGAGCTTGATGCGTTAGGGGAAGCTGCAAAAAGAATTCGGTTGTTTCATGAAAGACAGAAGCAAGACCCCTGGACTTATGAAGAGGGGGGAATTGTTCTTGGGCAAATGGTGAGGCCCTTGGAGATTGCGGGGATTTACGTTCCGGGGGGTAAAGCTTCCTATCCATCATCTGTATTGATGAATGCCATTCCCGCAAAGGTTGCTGGGGTGGAGCGGATAGTAATGTGTTCGCCTTTTCCTGAGGGTCAGACGCGGCCGCATGTTTTGGTTGCGGCCGATTTGGCTGGAGTCACGGAAATTTATAAAATTGGAGGAGCGCAGGCGGTTGCGGCAATGGCGTTTGGGACAGACACAATTCCCCGTGTTGATAAAATTGTTGGGCCAGGAAATATATTTGTAGCTTTGGCTAAAAGGTTGGTTTTTGGAATCGTCGACATTGATATGATTGCGGGCCCCAGTGAAATTCTGATTGTGGCGGATCATTCTGCCAAACCTTCTTACGTGGCCGCCGACCTGCTTTCTCAGGCAGAGCATGATGAAGACGCAGTTCCCATTCTAGTAACTCCGGATGAGGCCTTAGCTGAAGATGTAAAAAAGGAATTGGAAAAGCAGGTGAAAGTTTTAAGCAAGAAGGATATTGCTGAAATTTCTTTGAGAAATAATTGTTATTTGTTAGTAACTGAGTCGCTCCAAGATGCGGTAGATATGGCAAATAAAATCGCACCAGAGCATTTGGAACTTTCCCTGGAAAACCCGGAGGAGTGGGCTAAAAAAGTGCAAAATGCTGGGGCTGTATTTCTGGGACATTACACCCCGGAAGCTATAGGGGACTACCTTGCTGGACCCAATCATGTTTTACCCACGAGTGGTACGGCACGGTTCTCGTCTCCTCTCGGGGTATACGATTTTGTCAAGCGTACAAGTTTGATCTCTTACACAAGAGAAGCCTTGCAAAATTGCGGCAAAACTGTAACATTGTTGGCAGAAATGGAGGATTTGGGAGGGCATGCAAATTCGGTGAAATTGCGACTGGGTGGGCCTGAAAAAAAATCCTAAAAACATTATATTTTAAGGCTTGAAGGGGTCGATTTTGACTTGACACATAGTAAAGGCTATGTTTTAATCACCATCATTTTGGGCACCTGTGCGCCAAAAAGGAGCTAGGGCAAAAGGCTCTGAAAATCCTTTTAAATTAGTGAGTTGTAGGTTTTCTTGGGTTTAATTTTTAGGTTTTTCAAAGCTTTTTGAGTGTGCTCTTGTACGTCACGAAGTTTTTGTTGATGAGTTTTAAGAGTTTTGTTGATTTTTTTAAAAGGATAATAAAAACGAAGTAAGTTAGTTTGGATATAAAAAAATAGGTACCTAATTAAGTTTTGTAATACTAGCAACGGATCCTGATCAGATCCAAAAGGAGGTTAAAGCTATGTTGGGGAAAAACACGCGTGGTATAGGTACATTATCGCTGGGGTTGGTTTTGGCGCTAGCCATATACTTGATTCCAGGAATGACCGGCGTTGCAGATGCTAAAGATGCATTTGCAGAGCAAGTTTTCGCTGAAGAGGCTTTTGCGAAGGAAGTTCAGGCAGAAGAAGCTGCTGAAGGCGAAGGCGAACCGGAAATTGAGTGGAGCCAAGACGTCTTTTATAAGGACTGGGAAGGTAATCCGCTTAAGGGACCGATTAGTGGTTATGCGGCGCCGGAATTAGGCCCGGAGGACTACAATACTTATGAGTTTGCGCCCAGTCGAATCATTCTTTGGGTTGCAAACCAACAGCACCTCTACTTTGGTAGCTTCGTTCTGGCGGTTCCGATATTCTGTATGATCATAGAATTTATCGGAATTAGGACCAGAGACGAAGATCCTGTGATGTCTGTTAAGTATGATCGCTTAGCCAAAGACCTCATGAAGGTCAGTCTGACCGCATACTCATGGACCGCAATTCTTGGGGGTCTTCTCCTCTTTACATTTATCACATTATTTCCTGGATTCTTCAAATACATGGCAGGTATTTTCCGTCCTGTAATGCATGTTTATGCGCTCATGTTCTTGGCGGAATCTGGTATTCTCTATGTCTATTATTACGGTTGGGACAGAATGAATGACGACAAGTTCCTTAAGTGGATCCACTGCAGTCTTTCGGTTCTACTCAACCTGGTCGGAACGGTTCTGATGTATCTCGCCAACTCCTGGGCTACTTTTATGCAGGCTCCTGGTGGGATTGATTCAGAAGGTCGTTTCTTGGGAAATATCTGGCATGTCATCCATTCCACGCTTTGGAATCCGGTTGGAGTTCATCGTATTCTCGGGAACATTGTTTTCGGGGGTGGAATCGTTGGTGCGTATGCCGCGTATCATTACCTCACAGCTAAAACCGAAGAGGAAAGAGCTCATTACGATTGGGTTTGTTATGTAGCGATGTTTATCGCGATCTTCGGTTTAATCCCGCTGCCTTTCGCAGGATACTGGTTGATGAAAGAAGTGTATGCGTTCCGTCAGCAGATGGGTATTACCCTGATGGGTGGCATCATGGCTTGGTTGTTCATCATCCAAGCGGTAATGATTGGTCTACTTTTCTTCGGCGCGAATTCATATCTGCATAATGGTATGGCGAGGGTTAAGGGATCGCATCGATATATGAAATATTGTAAGTACATGGTTTTACTCTTGATCGTTTGTTTCACCATGTGGATGACGCCTCATACGATAGTTATGACCCCCGCTGAGTTGAAAGAAATGGGGGGTGCCCAGCATCCAGTTGTTGGACACTTTGGTGTAATGTCAGCTAAGAACACAGCGGTTAACCTGATGATCACCACTACGGTTCTCTGTTTTCTGCTGTATCAAAGGGCAAACAAGAAGATAACGGTGCCATGGGCAACCGTGGGCAACTGTTGGATCTCAGCGATCTTCGTTGGCGCTGCTGCCAATATTATCTTCCTGGGCGTGTATGGTTACTTTCTTCCTGCTAACCAGCGGGTTGGGCTTTCTGTGCCTCAGGTATGTACTACGCTGACGACCCTGTTCGCGGGCACTGCGATCAATATCTCCATGTTTAAGGATTCGGAATCTTATGGTGATATCCAGTGGGGCTCGCAGTCTAAGGTTGGGACATACGCTATTTTCCTTCTAGCGATTTCCTTCACTTGGTTGATGGGTCTCATGGGTTATATCCGTTCCTCTGTGCGATTGTTCTGGCACGTGACGGAAGTTGTTCGTGATAACTCTGCAGATGCCTACACTCTGACAATTGGTGAAGCGGGTAAAATGCTTACCTTCAACGCTTTATTTGTTTGGGTTCAGTTCGTTGTGGTTTTCTGGGTGGGTAGTTTGTCAGGCAAGAAAGCCCCAGCTGAAGCTCCTGAGGGAGTTCCGGTTCCTGCACAACAACAATAACAATTATCAGTTTGGGTTGAGTGCCACGAAACGCTGTGGTGCTCAGCCCAAATTTAATCTGAGGGTATAGGAGAGAGTAAAAAATGTTACCACAGCAGCATGATATATTGTTTTCATTTCTTTCGGTAATGTTTGCCGTATTTGGTATTTACGTGTTCGCAAATGTTATCCAGCATTGTAGAGAAAAGGGAGGGATAAACACTCCTCTTTGGGGTGGTATTTTTGGTGTGCTGGCCATCAGCTGTTTTATGATGACAGTGCATATGTTCAGCCTTGTACAAAGAGATCAGTTGATATTCTTCTTCTCAACTTACCTTTGGCTTATTCTCTTCCTGTTGTTAGTTTGGGGAGTTTTCTTCAAAAGTAATAAAATTGAAAGGCAGTCGTCACCGATTATTAGAGCCTTTTTCTTCTATACCACGATTTCAGTTCTGCTTGCGGGCTACACCAACTGGTTGCCCCAACAGCGGTCGGATCCACCTCCCAAGGAAGCTGCGGTTGTGGGTGATATGACCATGGAAGAATTTGCTGAAATGGGCCGCGTAATTATTTTTGGTGCGAAACAGGTCGCCGGTCAGAAATCTATCGGAAAAGGGCAGTGTCCTCTGTGTCACACCTTCGATCCGGGTGATCATATGGGTCGTTGTCCAAACCTTTTCGGTGTTGAGAAAAGAAGTCACGATCGCATCAAAGAAGATAGGTATGCGACAAGTCCGATAGCAATTGGTGAAACAGAGCCAGCTGCTGGAATTGTTAAAGGTAAGTGGGACGAAATTCCAGAAGAGTACCGGCGTCAAAATGGCCCGGATGAGATGATCGGGGAAGATTATATCCGTGAATCTGTGATGTGCCCGACCTGTTATGTGGTAGAAAAATTTGGTAAGGCTAACGATACTAAAAGTCCGATGCCGATCATCGTCAAGCCACCGATCAGTTTGAGTCGTGTTGAAGTCAACGCGGTAATTGCTTATCTTCAATCCAAAGACACACCGGGTGAATTTGCGCAAGTGACCGTTCCATTGCCTCAGGATGATGCCGGGAATACAGGTGGTGCTGTTGTTGAGGAAGATAGTGGTGGAGATGAAGAGCGTCCGGTATTTGTGACTGGTAACGAGGATATCCAAACCATGATCAACACACTGGGTTGTCCGCTTTGCCACACGATTCCTGGTATTGAGGGAGCAGTTGGTGAGTTGGGGCCGAGGCTTCATGAAAAGATCAATGCGCCTAAGAGGATCAAGGATCCAAATTATAAAGGTAAAGCAACTAACACCAAGGAATACGTAAGGGAATCAATTTTGTGTCCTGGGTGTTATGTGGTTTTTAATGAAGAAGCCGGAGAATCTTTTCCGGATGGTTTAATGCCTACAACCTTCTCGGAGCAGCTATCAGTTCAGGCGATCGACAAGCTTGTAGATTTTATTAGTCAGACCGAACCCCCGGCTGGCAGTTAATTAGGAGACAACAATGAATAAAAATTTAGTAAGCTTTTTGATATTTGTTGTCGGCCTGGCGGTGTTTCATAACGCTATTTTTCCTATCTTTACACCGAAGGAGGTCGGCTGGATTCTTAACAGATACGTTTACTTTTTGTTGTTTGTAGCGTATCTGATCACCACACACCTAATGCTCAGAGTCGATGCCCCGATATCCCTGAAGGGTCTGTATGTCTTTTCAGTGGGGTTATATTTTTATGAATTTGTTTTGTATCCGCACATTCCCTGGACTCTGTTTATTACGTATATGGTAATGTGGGCCATTGGAACCTTTCTTTATATTAGTCAGGATCCGGAGACTTTTCGGGAGTTCAGAGCACCGATTGTTAAAACAATTACAGGTGAATACAAATTGGCGCGAATCATCGCGTTTACGGCTTTGCCAGTACTGGTAGGGTTCGCAACATATAACACGATTTATCCGAGTTTCCAGGAGCCGGTTGAGTTGAGGACGGTTCACCCCGCACCTCCTGCTACCACTAAGGTGCATGGCAAGACTTATCCACTGGAATCAACCAATAATCCTTTCCGTATAGATGAGCAGGATAACTACAAAGATAGTTTTCCATTCCTCGATGCGGAGAAGCATGAGTACATGAAGTATGTGACGGAAGGCGGCACAATTTTCTTTCAGAACTGCCATTACTGTCATGGTGATCAGTTGAATGGACTGGGAATGTTCTCGCATGTGTTCAATCCCACTCCTGCAAACTTTATTGATCCAGGTACCATTGCTATGTTGCAGGAAGCATTTCTGTTCTGGCGGGTGTCTAAAGGCGGGCCTGGTCTGCCTAATGAATCCACCCCTTGGTCCTCAGCAATGCCCCCATGGGAAGAACATTTAAAAACCGATGAAATCTGGAAGGTCATCCTGTTTGAATATTGGTACACAGGTTGGCATCCGCGAACATTTGGTACTGAAGGTTCTACCGCAGATAGTGGGGAATAACTTGAACTTAACGGTTACTAAACCTAAACATATGGAAAATGACCATGACAAAGAATAACAACTACATCAAACGCCTGTTTTTGTCTTTTCTGGCAGTGGTGTTGATCGCGGTACCGGGGGCGGCTTTAGCCGGATCACCGTCTCCGATCAATAAAGACCTGCTGGAAAAGGGAAAGAAGGTTTATTTTAAACGCTGTGTCTGGTGTCACGGTGTGGAAGGTGGTGGTGATGGCCCTTCTGCAGATCGTCTATTCACCCGACCGCGTAACTTCATTCAGGGAACTTTTAAAATTCGATGGACAGATTCGGGTGAACTTCCCTTGGATATAAATCTTGTTAACACAGTAAAAAATGGGCTTCAAGGCTCGGCAATGCCAGCCTGGGGTGAGTTTTTGGGGGAAGATGAAATACTTGCCGTTGTGCAATTCGTCAAAAGCCTAGTGCAGGATCGAGAATGGGATGATGAAGACGAGGAAGTCCAAAATGTGGTCGGTGGATCTACTACCTCAAGCTCATCAATCGCTGCGATTGGTGCTGATATCGGTAAAGGGCCTCTCGGAGATGCCCCTTGGACAGCGACCAAAGGTCCATACCATCTAGGGGTTCCTCAAGAACATATTGATGCGGGCAAGGAGCTCTTCATTAAAAATAAATGCTTTGAGTGTCATGGTGGTGAGGGTCGAGGAGATGGTAACCCGACCATGAAGGATGATTGGGGTTTCCCAATTGTTGCAGCAGATTGGACGCAGTGCTGGAATTTCCGTGGAGCTCGTAGAGATCCTTTCAATCCCTTTGTTGTTGCCCGTACTATTTCTACGGGATTGAATGGGACACCTATGCCAAACTTTCGGGAGCAGATGACCGGTGAACAGCGTTGGCAAGTTGCAGCGTTTGTAAACTCACTTTGCCCGCGAAAGAAAATAGATCCACTGACTAACAAACCAGTTCCTGACTTTCTCATTCAGTCTGTTTACACAGAAGGCCCGGTGGTTCCGAAAATAGATGACCCAAGTTGGGCTTCTCCAGACACAGACCATAGAATCGTTCCATTGGGTGAAGAGTTGCTAGATAATCCGATGAAGCATTACATCGCAATGGCGGGTCAGATCACTAGAGGAAAACGTAACTTCGATCCTAAAACAGATAACCTCTGGGTTAGCTCACGTTGGAGTGCAGAGGAACAGGCTGTTTATTATCTGGTCGAATATCACGTGCGTTTTATGTCAGATGATCCTGAATATCCCGATGCCGTAGCAATCGAATGGCCGGCAAAATTACAGGATCTTTTCGGCGCTGAAAAACCGTATTTTATCTTTGGGGATTCCAAGAAGCCGGTTGACGTTTGGAAGGCCAGTTTCATGGCTAAAGATTATAGTGCGACCAATGCACCGAATGACAAAGGCTATCAATTGGACGTGAGTGTGCAAGAAACCGTAGGTAACGGTTTTGATGCAATAGCTGACAAAGAATCTGAAAGCAAGGTGGAAGTTGTTGACTCCATTTACCATCAGGGTCGTGTCAAAGTGATGTTCAAGCGGTCATTGACGACGGAAGGTGAAAATGATGTTCAGATTCCGGTTAAACAGTTCATTCCAGTTGCTTTCATGCAATGGGCAGGTCGAGATAAAGAGCATGATGAGCATATGGCTATCTCAACTTGGTATTACACCATCCTGAAGCCTGCGTTACCTGATTCTCTTTACTATATGCCCCCAATCATTGCAGCAATTTTCATTTGCTTCCAGGGTTGGTTGGTATGGATGACAAAGCGAACACGTAAAATGTATGACATTGGGAAGGTTCAACGTGACGAGCTTCCTAAGTAGTCATTAGAAGTTTTAAAAGAAAGCCCGCCGAGAGATATTTTCGGCGGGTTTTTTTTGTTCAAAACTAGGAAATAGGAAAGGCAAAAAAGATTTGCTAGTGTAGGTGGGTTGATAAACCCCAGTCCGGAATATTTCAGAACACTTGTGCTGAATAAAAGAGCTTTTGAGGTCAGGACGAGTGGTAAGTGAATTAGATTTATACTTTTAATTATTTAGGGCGGGTTGCCCCGGGAGGGAGGGGTTAATCTTGCTCAGTAACCTGTTCTAAATCCATATTGCCATCTATAATTTCCCTTAAAGCCATTTCAAAAAACATTTTTGGATTAGTAAGATCCTCAGGTTCGACTTCAATGGTAGGTTGGGCACCATTTTCTAATTGATGAATTCGCTGAGTAACTAAGATACATAAAAGATACCGGCTTTTTACTACATCTTGAGCCTCACGCACCAATTCCATTCGGTCCTGCATTTCCAGTTCTATCATAATTTTCCTCAGTTAAAGTTCTCGTTCATTATAGAGAAATCTAAAAAACTGTCAAATAACATTAAGTTTTATCCCTAAGCCAATATGGATTTAAAGGACTCGATAACAGTTCCAACTTGCTCTTTGGAGACTTCACGATGCAAGACGGCACGAAAAATGCCCTCATCAGGATCAGTCATAAGGATTTTGATTTGTTTTTTTTCCAACTGTTGGAGAAATGCCTCTCCATCTAATCCCGTCAATTTGAAGAATATTATATTTGTTTTTATTTTGGATTTGTCTAACTCAATTCCCTCCATCTGGGAAATTTGGGTTGCGAGCATTTTTGCGTTTTCGTGGTCTTCCTGAAGCCTATCTACTAAATTGACTAAGGAGATTACTCCAGCGGCCGCAAGATATCCGGCCTGTCTCATGCCCCCGCCTACCATTTTTCGGGCTTTTCTTGCTTTGTCAATAAACTCCGACGATCCACAAACCAGTGAACCCACGGGCGCAGAAAGTCCTTTCGAAAGGCAAAACATTACCGAGTCAACTTTCTCCGTTAATTTTGAAACAGGCATTTTTAGAGCCACAGCGGCGTTAAAGATTCTTGCTCCGTCGAGATGGATTTTTAAACCATATTTCTTTGCCAGATTCCAAACACTCATCATGTATTCAGGATGAATGGGTGACCCTTGACATAGGTTGTGTGTGTTTTCTAGGCAAATCAAACGAGTTGGTGGGGAATGAATATCTGAGTGCCTGATTCCTTTTTCCAATATTTCTATGGAAATAGTGCCATCATTATTATTAGGTAGGGTACGAGGATGGACTCCCCCCAATGCAGAAACTCCACCTACCTCATACAGGGAAATATGGCTTTTATTGCCAAGTAAAATCTCATCGCCTCGGCCGCAATGGCTGAGCACGCTAATCAGATTTCCCATAGTGCCGCTGGGGACGAAAACGGCAGCTTCTTTTCCAGTTTTTTCAGCGGCTAAGTTTTCAAGTTCCTGGACGGTAGGATCCTCTTGAAAGACATCGTCTCCAACTTTAGCCGTTGCCATGGCGTCTAGCATGGACTTTGTAGGATAAGTGAAGGTATCGCTTCTCAGGTCAATCATTGCTTCCCTTAATTTTTGATTGCTGTTCTTTTTCTATTCGGTTGCGTTTGATTCGGTAATAAAATATTGATACAAAAAAAACGGGTATCACTAAACCACTTAAAATTAATCCGCTCACATTTTCTTGTGGATAATCAAGAGCGATCATGCCCTGATAAATTTGTTGCACCAGGTAAGCCAGTAGCCCACAACTAATAAACATATAGCCTATTCGTTTAGAGCCTTTTGGGCCGGGAAAAACTATTGAATAAGCAATAAAATTTAGACCCAAAAAAAGCAGGCCATTCAAAAACATAAGATAAATAATCTGATTCTGCGCTTGTGTGAGCAAAGTTTTCCCAGTAAAGGTGATAAAGTTAGATGCTTATTTTATCTGTTATGCAAAGGGATATAAACAGAAATTTAAGGCGAAGAATTCAGACGTAAACAGACCAGCGAGAACAGAAAATAACATCGCTTCACATAAATTTATAATAATTCAGTAACTTTACTTATATCCATGTCAACCTCATGGAGGTTGTGGTTAACCCTACTTGCAGAATAAATTACGCCTATAGTATATTTGTGTGATCAGGGTGTTAGACAGGATTGTTCTTAATATACTAAAAATTAAAATGAATTTTTTCTGTCAAACCATAGCTCAAGGAGCCCACTACCTCTCAAACATATAAGTCGATTACAAATTTGAATCCATATTGACAAAAAAATGTTTTTTCGCATAAGAAAATTAAATTTGTTATTGGGTTATAACCTCATCAAGGTTTTGGTGCTGATGATTATGATGGCTTGGTCTCCAATTTCCGCATGGGCTGAAAATGAACGTCCTTCATTCAACCAATCTCGATATAAAGAAGATTATAGATTTTTAAAAACTCCTACTAAGAGAACAGATTTTTTTGATCCTATAAAATACATTCCACTCAATAAATCTGAGTCCCTCTATTTGACCTTGGGTGGGGAAACTCGCCAGCATTTTGAGTCTATAAACAATAATAACTGGGGAAAAGGTACTCAGGATGATAATGGATATTACCTGCAGCGATATTTGGTTCATGGTGACCTTCATGCTGGGGAGCGCATACGCTTTTTTGTTCAGTTCATGAGCGGGATAGAAAATGGAAGGGAAGGGGGACCCCGAGCAGTGGACAAGGACTGGCTTGACCTGAATCAGGGGTTCTTTGATTTTGATTTTTGGAAAAAAACGGGGCAGCGTCTGACGCTCCGCGCTGGACGGCAGGAATTGATTTTTGGGAGCAGGCGTTTTATAAATTATCGGGAACGACCGAATATGCGTCTCAGCCATGATGCAGTTATGGGGATATACCATAGAGGTAATTGGGATGTGCGGGTTTTTGTAGCTCGCCCGGTGGTTCTTAACCCGGAGGTCTTCGACAATAAATCTGCAGCGTCAAATTCTTTCTGGGGCCTTTATACGGTACGCGAGAATTTGCCCTTTACTTTAAACCTCGATCTTTATTATTTGGGTTGGCGCAACCTGAATGCCATTTATGATCAGGGCGAGGCAGAAGAAACGCGCCACACATTGGGAACCCGAATTTGGGGAAAAAGGAAAAAGCTGGACTACAATTTTGAGTTTTTATATCAATTTGGAGAATTTGGTCAGGGTGATATTCATGCTTATGCACTTGCATCCGATACAGGCTACACGTGGTCGCTCGGTGGATTGAAAAAATTACGTTTCAGCTTGCGTGCAGATGTGTACTCAGGAGATGATGATCCGAATGACTCAGACCTAAATTCATTCAACCCCTTTTTCCCAAAAGGAAAACATATCAGTCAGCTTGCCGCCAGTGGTTTGATTAACCAACGGGATTTGCATCCTCGAATAAATTTGATTCTGGACGACCACTGGTCTTTTACCACAAGCACCCTTTTTATTTGGCGCGATAGCTTGGATGACGGCATCTACTCAATCGGCAGTGGGCTTTTGCGTACCGGCTCGACGAGCCGGGCGCGTTATGTCGGTACTCAGCCCGAATTAGAAGTAAAATACCGTTTTAATCGTCACCTTGATTTAAAAGGAATCTTTAATTATTTCCGCGCTGGCAAATTTCTTAAGCAAAGTTCTAATGGTTCAGATATTACTTATTTGGGTTCCATGCTGACCTTTCGCTTTTAAATTTGCAAATTTATGAAAGCTCTAAAAATATTGCTATGGAAACCGAATTCAAGAATTGAGGTATAAAACCTCATATGCTGACCTAGAACAATTCTGTCAAAACTATGACCATCAGGGAGAATATTTCCCTATTTCGTTCGTTTCAAACTCAGGATCATAGAGAATAAAAGGTTTAAAAATATAGAGTTTCCAAGTTTTTATTATTGACCAGTTCTTCTGGCATATAAATTGCTCAATATAGTAAAGAAAGGATAAATTAGGTCCTTGGTTTTCTAATGTGTAGTTGACCTTTTTTGAGTGGAAGCAGGGTAGGGGAAAGATTTATGGGTGAAGAAGAGATCTTATCTCAGGGAGAAGTCGATGCGTTGCTGAGAGGGGTAAGCGATGGTGAACTTGAGACCGAAACTGATGAAATCGCAGAAAATATATCGGGTGTTGAACCTTTTGACCTAACCATTCAGGAAAAAGTGGATCCTGGTCGTCTGCCAACTTTGAACATTATCAACCAGATGTTTTGCAAGTTATTTCAAAACACCTTTTCCAAGTTGATGCGAAGGCCGGCCCAAGTCAGCACCGTTTCAACTGATACCATGAAGTTTGGGGACTTCCAACGCTCTTTACCTTTTCCATCCTGCCTGCATATTTTTCGTATGGAGCCTTTGCGTGGACATGGCCTTGTGGTGGTAGAAAATAAACTGATATCTGCTGTAATCGATACCATATTCGGGGGTACTGGCACACAAAAAACAAAAATTACAGGTAGGGACTTTAGCTCTATTGAAATTAGGATGATCAAAAGTATGATTATAAGCGCATTGGAAGATTTGGAAAAATCTTGGCGTCCGGTTCATGCCTTAACAACAAACCTTGTTCGATCTGAGGTAAACCCGCAGTTTGCAGCAATCGTTACTCCCAATGATATTGTATTGGTCGTACTTTTTAAAATTGAAATGGAAAATGTTTCTGGGACTTTGACCATTTGTCTTCCTTATGCTGCCATTGAGCCAGTTATCTCTAAGCTCAAAACTGAGTTCCAGAGTGAAAAAATGGCAGTGGATCCTGTTTGGGTTAGTAGATTGCGCGCAAAATTATTGACAACTGAACTAGAGCTGGTGGCAGAGTTGGGAACGACTACTATGACGCCACAAGACTTAATGAAATATAAAGTAGGTGATACCATCATTTTGGGAAATGATGTAACCGATCCATTATTATTGAAGGTAGAGCAAATACCTAAATTTAAAGGTTTCTCAGGGGTATCTCGTGGGAATAAGGCTGTCCAGTTAACAGAAAAAATTCAAAGGGAGGGGTGAAACTATGAAAGATGATGCTGCAAAAGAAGACTTTGAAGAGGCAGATGATCTTGGCGATATTGATGCTATTGATGATAGTTTAGATAATGAGGAAACCACCCCCGTGCCAAGCGATAAAACCACAAGCCTTGACCTTATTCTGGATATTCCCCTTACTGTTACAGTTGAACTGGGTCGCAGTAAAATGTTAATTAACGACCTTCTACAATTGGGGCAGGGTTCTGTGATTGAATTGACGAAGCTGGCAGGTGAGCCGCTAGAAGTGTTAGTAAACCAGAAACTAGTAGCTCGCGGTGAAGTTGTTGTTGTAAATGAAAAATTTGGTGTAAGACTAACAGATATCGTTTCCCCAATGGAACGAGTTCAATCTCTCGCTTAAACCGCCCTGGTTTATACGAGAAGCTAATTACCCGCAGCAGATCCCATACTCTTTGAAGGATTCAATCAACATTTTTCTATGTAAAATCCCATTTTCAAAAGAGAACAAAAAACATGATTTAATCTCTGTTTAGGTACGACATTTGCAGTCTTTTATTAAGATAACAAAAGTATTGGTATTTTTGACGAAATAAAAATAAGCACAAATCCTAAAAATGAAACGATTTTTGACAACCTTGAGCATTATTTTTGTCTTTCTATTTGGTGTTGGAAGTCTTGCTGGTGCAAGTAATACAAGTAAAACGACTGTAATAAATGAAAAATCAAGTACTTTGAATAGTCTCAAAAATGTTCATTCCCATTTAATGAACAACGGGCATCTTGTTCGCCTAGAATTTAAGAAGCCTGTTTCTCAATGGATGAAGCCGATTTTCTATGAAAAATCCGTGGAAATTGATTTTCCTGGAGCTTTTGTTGTGCCTTCCACTAAAAGTTTTCCAGTAGAAAGTTCTATTATTTCTAAAGTTTTTGCTAGCCAATCTGATAGGGAAACCCTTCGTGTACGTTTTCAAACAAAACCGGGTTTAAAAGATATTCAAAATCGAATCAAACTGTTGCAACAGGGAAGGTTCATAATTATTCGGTTTGATGTGGTCAGCAAAGAACCATCATTTATATATTCTGCAAAGGTTTCTCCAGAAAAAAAACAAAAAGAAAATTTTATAAGTATTGATGACGATCTTTTATCCCCATTCTTTCCCCGTGTATCAAAAAAAACAAAGGACAAACAAGAGGGGAAATTATCCAAATTAAATGCCAGTACTTATTCTTCGACAGTTAAGCAAAAAGAAGCCCTAGTAATAGAAAAAGAAGACAAAAATAAAATTAAACATGTGGGACGGAGGGTCGTTCCTCTAGTAGATCAAATTAAAAAAGCGATATTTGTATTTGGGATGATATTCTTGGTAATTTTTTGTTTTAAAAAGTATTTGTTGAAAGATATTCCAAGGGTTAGGGGGGATAATAGAAAAAAAATTAGTCCTGATCATTCTGAAGGAAAAAGGAATAAAGCATGGTCAGTCGCATCTAGAGTTGCGAGGCAGTTTTTTAGTTACTTGAGCAGAATTTCAAAACCTAAAGATGCGCAATCAGTTGAAGCAACTAAGAAACAAATTCTACAAAAAATCCGGAAGTTTAAAAAGGCAAGAATATGACAAGAAATATATTCTATCTAGTATTGATATTAATAACTACAATTCTCTGAATAGAGTGATTTCTTTTGCAGAAGCCTTTTTTCTTATTGATTTTGGATAAGGTAATAGGTTTGATTTTCAGATAATTTAAAGATAAATTAATTTATGGAAATTGATATCAAGTTTAGAAGGGAAAACTTTAAAAATAATGAAATGCGGTATTATGAATAAATCAAGTTTGAGGGTTTTAGCTGTCAGTAGTGGTAAGGGCGGTGTTGGTAAAACTACCATCGTTGCTAACCTTGCTTGCGCCTTGTCTAAAAGGGATAAAAAGGTTCTTGTGGTTGATACGGACCTTGGTTTGAACAATATCGATATTCTTTTAGGTTTAACTTCAAAAAAGCACATTGGGCATGTTTTGTCGGGGAAATCTAATGTCGAAGATATAATCTTGCATGGTCCTGAAGGTATCCATGTTTTGCCTGCAGGCAATGGTCTTCAGGAGTTGACCCAGTTGGAACCCGAAAAGAAGATGACATTGATGGGTGAGTTAGACCGAATCAGCGGAGACTATGAATTCCTGATTTTTGATACAAGCGCGGGGATTTCTTCTAATGTAACTTTCTTTTGCAGTGCTGCTCATGAAATATTTCTTATTGCAACAACAGAACCTACTTCCTTGACGGATGTTTATGCATTGATGAAGGTTTTGCATACCAAGCATTCACAAAAACATTTCAGGTTAATTATTAATTCAGTATCATCTGAAAGAGAAGCGCAGGGGGTATACCGAAATCTGACAGCAGTTGCCGATCGTTTCCTTAATGGTGTTTATGTTGAATACTTGGGATACATATTGCGCGATCCCAATGTCTCTAAAGCGATTCGTCAACAAAAAGCTTTTCTAGAAATTTATCCTTTTTCTAAGTTCAGCAGATGTATGAATGAACTAGCGGAAAAGATTTTAAAAGAGAAACCGAAATCCCTTTCAGGTGAAGATAGACAGTCTTATTTCTGGAGAAGTACTTTTCAAGCCTAATGAATCCTGTAAATCTACAAAAGATTACCGCTTCGTTTGGCTTGGTTGAGTGAGGCCATTTTATTGCATGGAGACCAAAAAGATATAGGTTTTGGATAGGGCCAGGAAGAAGATTCCGATAAGGATAAACAGCTGGATCAAACGGCTTAGCGAGAGAAATATAAGATGATCACTAAAAGCGAAGAAATTAATCAAATCGAAATTTCTGTAGAGAATCGTGAAGCTGTTATTAAGGAATATGCACCGATGATTAAGTATGTTGCAATCCGGATTGCCAAACGTCTTCCCCCTCATATTGAAGTTGATGATCTAATTAGTGTTGGTGTCCTAGGCTTGATAGATGCTGTGGAAAAATATGATGCATATCGAGGTGCTAAGTTCAAAACATATGCTGAATTCCGAGTGCGCGGGGCAATTCTTGATGAGCTAAGGTCGATGGATTGGGTTCCTAGGTCGGTGCGTCGAAAAGCTTCTGCTTTGGATGGGGTGGTGCAGAAACTTCAGAACCAGTTGGGACGTCCCCCTGAAGACGATGAAGTGGCCGATGAAATGGGTGTCAGCATGGATGAGCTTTTCAGTACGATGAATGAAACGAAAAGCATGCCTATTCTCAGTTTGGAAGATTTAGGGATAGCTAATGAGTCTGGAGAGCAACAAAATTTGCTGGATTGTATTGCTGGCAAGGGTGATACTGATCCACAAACTTCGCTCCGCCTGAGAGAGCTGAAAGAAATGATTGCCAATGCAATTGATACGCTTCCTGAAAAAGAGAGATTGATGATATCTCTTTATTATTACGAAGAAATGAATATGAAATTGATAGGGGAAGTTCTTGGTATTACAGAATCTCGAGTTTCTCAAATTCACTCTAAAGCCGTTTATAGGTTACGCTCTAAACTTAAAGTCATTATCACTGAAGAAATGTAGTATTCCGTAAAGATAATCTCGATTGCCAGCTATTTTGAATGCTTATTTCTTTCCTAAAAGTTTTCAAAGATATTATTGGTTTATAGACAGATGATGTTAGATGGCAGATTTCGTTTTTAAAATTTATTCTGGGCTTAAAAACATAAAAATTTTAGTTATTGAGTTTGCCGCTTCTGCAATATCTTGGTTTGCCAGATTCATTCCTGAAATTTTTTGATTGATGATGGCAGAATTATATTTTTTAAGTAAAATATTTTTCTTTTCGCCTGATAATTTTATGATATTGGCGAGACCCCCTGCATCAATCCAAAATCCGCCGCACTTTGAACATTGATTTACCTCGGTGTCATATTGTTTGCTGAAAAAATGGCGATATAAAAGTGTTGTTTTGCATTGGGGGCAAGGATGTTCTACATCGCGATAAATTTTTACTCCTGCCGCCTTTTCTATAAGCAGGAGTTCGTATCCTGCTCCTGATTTGAGGCGGTCTATTTTTTTGATTTGTGTGTTTTTAACCCAGAGTCCTCCACAAGAACCTTTGCAAACATTGATCTTAATACCTGTAGCATTAATTTCTGTTAGATTATTGTCACAGGCAGGGCATTTCATGACTCAATAAATATGAGCATTTTTTTCTTCTGGTGGTCGTGTTTTCCAGCGTCGATGTCCGCACATCCATGGATTTGGATTGTCGCGGATCACAGTTTCTATAAAGGTTTCCATTTCCTGAGTCCAGCTCAGAATATCTTGATCTTTGTTCCCTGATTTTTCAAAAATGAGTTCAGGTCCATATTTAATATTATAGGTTCCTGTTGAAGTAGGATAGGAAAATAAAGGTATGACGGGGGTTCCTAAGCGGTAACTCAGGTGCGCTAATGCTCTGGGAGTAGATGCTTTCAGTCCAAAAAAATTTACGAATATGCTACCCCTAGCCGTATTCTGATCCATCATTATGGCTACACTATGGTTATTTTTTAGCTCTCGTACAATTTTTAAAAGGGAATCATCCCGGTAAAATATTTGGTTTCCGGTTGCCGTTCTCATTTTGGTTGTGAAGTTATCTAGATAAGGATTGTCAAGTTTTCTTACAATAGAAGATAATGGGCAAATCTCCAATAAACCATGGTACAACCCCATTAATTCCCAGTTGCCGTAATGTGCCGTAAGAAACAATACCCCCTTTTTTTTCTCCAGACATTTTTTTAATATATCCAATCCCTCTGGTTCTTTTGGTATTAATTGACGAACCCTATCTTCAGTATTGATTGTGACCCAAATTGATTGCATAGCTGAAACAGCAAGGAGTTTAAAAGAATCTTTTATTCGCTTCATTTTCTGGCTTGTAGTCTGGCTGTCTGAAAAAATGATATTGAGGTTGGTGAGAGCCGTTTTTTTCCTTTTTCCTGAAAAACGAAATACCATTGCCCCGATTCCATTGCCAAGGCAGACCACCTGCTTTTGAGAAAGGGGTCTCACAAGGAAAATAAGCATGCAAACTAACATGTATTCTAGAAAATGCCGAATTGATTTCAAGGGTCCTCGTTTTGCCTATTTTTCGGCAATGGCATGGGCGATTGCGTGGGTACGATCGTGAGATATTGAGATATGGATAGTTTTGAGTTTGAGTT
>Ga0315338_1001625_pt1 | contig 26762 bp, 25 predicted proteins | sample ASW8metaG_FD_204518 | JGI IMG/M metagenome (GOLD analysis project Ga0315338, IMG submission 204518) | Ammonia-oxidizing marine archaeal communities from Monterey Bay, California, United States - ASW #8 | ecosystem: Environmental > Aquatic > Marine > Coastal | place: USA: California | collected... | reverse complement strand
TGAGTATTTCGTCAAACATAATCCCAACATTTTTTTGATTTCTTGTTATGTCAGCTAATTTAGGAACAATAACAATTTCAATCGTTTTATCAATTTTATTAGGATAAAAATATTTTTTTTTAGAGGATAAAATATTATGTGCATTTTCCTGCACCGTTAATTTTCCTCTGTTTTTTTCTATTAAGTTTTTTTTACTCATAATAAGCGTCGTTCTCTCCAGACACAATTATCTCTCGTAATGCGACAGTTTTTTTTAGATTAATATTGGCTGAATATTTTTACTAAAATTTCTGTTTTTAAAAGACTTTAAATCTACGTGATTATATTAATATACTAACATGAATAACTGCAATTTGAAAGGTGCGAAAATGGATACGCTCTCGGGTCATGCATCACGTTGCCAACGTGAGGGTCGCGAGTTCGAATCTCGTTTCCCGCTCCATTATTTTTTTTGTAATTTATTAGTTAAATTTTTTAGTTTGCTCAATGTCCTATTCCCAACGTGGTGTTCTATACCTTCGCTATCAAGTTCTGCAGTTTCCTTATCTAGACCTAATGCAATGAGAAAATCATAGACAATTTTGTGTTTTTGACGTGCTCGAGACGCTGTATTTTCTCCCTTTTTAGTTAAATGAATTGCTCTATAGGGTTTAGATGTTAAAAAACCTTTTTTTACGAGTCTATTAATTGTTTGATTTACAGTTGCTTTAGAAATACCTAAGTGTTCCGCAATATCTACTATTCTGGCCTCTCCTTCTTTATTAATTAAGTCACCTATTAATTCAACATAATCTTCTGCTAGCTCATTTTCATGTGCTTTTCTTGTGTAAATGTAGGATTTAGCGTCTATTTTTGGATTTTTTTTAAACATTTTTTTATAAATTTACCATTTTTTTTTTTCCATTAACACTTGTAAAAAAAGTTAGTATAAGCTAACTTATTAAGTAAGTACTAATACTAAATTATGACAGAATTAATTTTATCAATAAGAAATAATTATTTTATACTTTTTCGAAATCTAAATCTAAAAAAAACTTTTATATTTCTTTTATTGCTTATCCTTGTTCTTAATCCAACTGAAGTGGGCTCAATATCACGCTTAGCTATGGCAAATGCATATTTGTCTGTTTCAGTTTACGTTGCAATAACTTTGTTTGTTTTTTTAAGATTAGAAAAATCAAAGAAATATTCTCTTAGTAATTTTTTTAAAAACAATCTAAAACTTCAAATACCAATTGCATCTCTATTAGGCGCAATCCCTGGTTGTGGAGGCGCAATTATAGTTGTTACACAATATTTGCAAGGAAACATTACTTTTGGTTGTTTAGTTGCAGTTTTAACTTCAACAATGGGTGATGCTGCATTTTTAATTTTAGCAAAAGAACCTTTGAGCGCTTTTTTTATTTTTGTAATCTGTATGATTGTGGGATCTTTAACAGGGTTTTTGGTAGATAGTTTTATCGAAAAAAAGATTAAAAAAGATAATAAAAAAATTAATTTAAACATAGAAGAAATTGACAATAAATTTCATTTATTTTTATATAAGATTTGGCTAATAATTTTTATTCCAGGTCTTTTTTTGGGGGTTATTAATCATTTACAAATAACTCTACCTACAATTTTAAATTTTGATATAAATTATATATTGGGATTTACGGCGGCTTTCTTTTCAATTTTTCTTTGGACTATTAATCCATTTTCAGATAGATCTATTTCCCTAGACAACTCAAGAGAAATTAATTTTAAAAGTGTTGATTTAACAAATTTTGTAACTTTATGGGTAATAGTTGGATTTTTATTTTTTGATTTAGGTATTTATTTTACAGGATTAGATTTTGAAAAATTATTTGATGTTATTTTACCACTTACGCCTTTAATAGCAATTTTTGTTGGTTTTATTCCAGGATGTGGTCCACAGATATTAACTGCAACATTATATTTAAATGGATATATACCGTTTTCTGCAGAAATTGGAAATGCAATATCAAATGATGGAGATGCCTTGTTTCCAGCAATAGCAATTTGTCCTAAAGATGCAATTTTGGCTACAATTTATAGTGCTATACCAGCATTAATAGTTGCATATTCTTATTTCTTTTTTTTAGAGTATTAAACTCTTTTCTAGCTTCAATAATTCCTTTTTTTTTGTTTGACTCTTTCTATAACCTCCCAAATCACCATTTGAGGAAATTATTCTATGGCATGGTATAATAATTAAGATTGGATTATTTGAACACGCATTTCCTATAGCACGGGCACCCATAGGTTTATTTTCATTAAAAATTTTTTTTGATATATCATTATAACTTTTTTTTTCACCCCAATTTATTTTTTGAATATATTTCCATACCTTTTTTTGAAATTTTGTTCCTTTAGGATTTATAGGAATATTAAATTTTATTTTTTCTCCATTAAAATAACGAATAATTTGTTTTTTTGTATTTATTAGTAAAGTGTTAGAAGTTTTTTTTGGTATTTTTTTTATATTAGTCCATTCTAGTTTTACAACACTTTTATTTATTGTTTTAATATAAATTTTACCTAAATTAGTTTTTATAACTGTAGATGATATTTTCATTTAATTTTATTAAAATTTTTTTTTAAATTAGTATAATATTTTTAATGACACAACCAACACAAGAACAATTAAAAATATTAATTGATTTATATAAATCAGGAAAATTGGATGAAGCTGAAAGCGAAGCTCAAAATTTATTAAAGCAATTTCCTGATGATATAACTTGCTTGAATGTTTTAGGAGTTATTTTAGATAGAAAAGGACAAACTGAAGAAGCAATAAAAATATATCAAAAAGCTTTGCAGATTAATGAAAATAGTCCCGAGACTCATTTTAATATGGGGGCCATTTTGCACAGATTAGGTAGGAGTAACGAAGCAAGGATAAGCTATGAAAAAGCTATAAGCATAAAACCTGATTTTATAAATGCACATTTTAATTTAGGGCTAGTTTATCAAAATCTTCAGGACAATAAAAAGGCTATAGAAAGCTATGAAAAAGCAATCGAATTAAAACCTGATTTTTCAGAAGCGATTGGTGCTATGGGGACAGCTTTTCAAGCTCAAGGAGAACTAGATGAAGCTATTGAACTTTATAGGAAAGCAGTTTCAATTCAACCCGATACAAGGAATCATTATAATCTTGCAGTTGGTCTTAGAAATAAAGGAGCGCTGGATGAATCGATAGAACAGTATGAAAAATCTTTATCATTTAATGAACAAAACCCTGAGGCATTAACTAGTTTAGGGGACGCACTTTGGCATAAAGGAAAAACAGAAGAAGGGCTTGAAAAACTAAATAAAGCTGTAGAAGTTGACCCAGGACATCCACAAGCTAATTATAATTTAGCAGTTTTTTTAAGTGATAATAATGAACTTGATAAAGCATTAGATCATTTTCAAAGTTCAAAAATTTATGATTGGCAAGAAAGATCTTTATATTGTTTATATAAAACTGAAAAATATGAAAAATTTAAAGAAGAATTGGGTTTAATTATTAAAAATAAAAAAAATGATTCACCTTTTTTAGCAACTTTATCAACCCATCATGCAATTAATTTTAAAACAAAAGATAATTATAATTTTTGCAATAAACCTTTGGAACTTGCTACTCACATGTCTATAAAAGAATTAAAAGAACCAAATAGTAGTCTTTTAAAAGAATTATTGAAAGATATAGAAAAAGAAGAAATAGCAAAGCGTACTCAAAGCAGACTTCATCACGGAACTCAATCCTCTGGAAATTTATTTAAAAGGTCGGAAGGATCTTTTAGAACTCTGTCAAAATTAATCGCAAATACTATTGATGAATATTATAAAAAAAATAAAAAAAAAGATAGCAATTCTATTTTTGTAAAACAATTTCCAAAAAACGTAGATTTTAATAGTTCCTGGTACGTAAAAATGCAGTCAGGTGGCCATTTAGATTCTCATATTCATGAGGAAGGTTGGGTTAGTGGCTCAGTTTACCTTTCAATGCCAAAAGAAAAAAAAGATCCAAATGAAGGAGCAATAGAATTAAGTTTACATGGTGATAACTATCCAAAAAAACACGATGACTTTCCAAAAAAAACGTATCCTGTAGAGGTTGGGGATGTTGTTTTCTTTCCTTCATCTGTTTTTCATCGTACAATTCCTTTTAAATCAGATGAAGAAAGAATTTGTATTGCTTTTGATGTTAAACCCCAAGTAATGTAAAAATTTAATTAGAATTAGAAGAAAAAAAAATTAATATTAATTTTATGAAATTTTTAACAAACACTCTTTTTTTTATTATATTTTTTTTTAATACATCAACGAAAGATGTATTTTCTCATGGTCCCACAAGACAAAAAATCAAAGAATCTATTACTATAAATGCAAAACCTGAAGAAGTTTGGAATGTAATTAAAAATTTTGAAAAAATTAATACTTGGCATCCATCAATTTCAAAAGTAGAAAGCGATGGTAAAAATAGAACCATTTATTATTCACCAAGAAATAATACTCCCATTAAACAAAAACTTGAAAATTATAATGCTGAAAAAATGATGTACAAAACTTCGATTACAGAAGTAGATATAAAATTTTTTCCAGTAAGCACTTATACAGCAAATATTTCAGTAAAAGAAAATGATGATGGGACCTCAACTGTTTTGTGGAAGGCAGCTTTTTATAGAGCATTTCTAAATAATGACCCACCACCAGAATTAAATGAGGCAGCTGCGATAAAAGCTGTTACAGAGTTTTTCCAAGCTGGATTAAATAATTTAAAAAGTAAATTAGAAAAATAATTAAAAAAAAAAAATATATGAAGAATTTTCTTATTAATTTATGGATATTCTTCCTTTTTTTTTTAAAAGTTTGTTTTTCTAATGATCTTGCTTTCATTACAAATCAATTGTCAAACAGTGTTAGTGTAATTGATCTAGAAACTTATAAAGTTATCAAAGAAATTTCAGTTGGTTTAAAACCAGCAGGGATTGCTGTAACAAAAAACGGAAAAAGAATATTTGTTAGTAATCCTGAAAGCAAGGAAATATCTGTTATTAACGGATTGACTTTAGAAAATATTAAAAATATCCCTTTAGGCAAAGGTCCTTTAGGAATTGCGTTAACAAAAGATGATAAATTTTTATTAGCATCAGATTGGTATGATCATAAAGTAAGAGTTATAAATACAAAGACATTAGAAGTAATTAAAGAAGTGTCAGTAGGTAAAACACCTGCAGGCATAGATACAGATTTAAAAAATTCTAAATTTTATGTTGCTAATAGAGATGATCATACTGTATCTGTAGTAAATATTAAAAACTTTAAAGAAGAAAAAGTTTTAAAAGCTGGCAAAAGACCTTTTGCAGTTGCTTTGAGTCCAGATAATAAATTACTCTATGTTGTAAATGTAAAAAGTAGCGATGTTAGTATTTTTGATACGAAAAATTATAAAAAAATTAAAACAATTAAAGTTGGCAAGTCGCCCTATGCAATAGCATTTCATCAAGATGGCAGCAAAGCTTTTGTTACCAACCAACATGAGGACACAATTTCTGTTATAGATACTAAGAATAAAAAAAATATAAAAACTTTAGATATAGGAGAATATCCTGAGGGAATAAATTTTTATAACAAAACTAAAGAAGTGTTGATTGTTAATTGGTTTGATGGCGAAGTAGTTGTCTTAAATAGTGAGAATTTAAATATTAAAAAAAGAATTACTGTTGGAGAAGGTCCAAGAGGTTTTGGTAATTTTATTGGACCTAATTTAATTAAATAATTTTAATGTTTGAAATGCCTCATATTACTGAAAGCCATAGCAATATTATATTTGTTTGCTCTATTAATGACATCTTCATCTTTAACAGATCCCCCAGGTTGAATGATTGCTTTTACACCGAACTTTCCAAAAACATCTATGCTATCAGGAAATGGAAAAAATGCATCTGAGGCGACAAATGATCCTTTTAAAATATTTTTGTTAAAGAAATTTTTAGCTTTTTCAGAGCCAATTTTTGCAGAATCAAGTCTATTCATTTGACCTGCGCCTATGCCAATAGAACTATTATTTTTAACGTAAACAATTGCATTTGATTTTACATACTTACAAATTTTTTCAGCAAGAAGTAAATCATCTATTTCTTTAGATTTAAGCTTTTTATTTGTAACAAATTTTAAATTATTTCTCTTACTATAAAAATTATCAGGGTCTTGAATTAAAAAAGCATCAGACATAGATTTAATTTCTTTTAGTGGTTTGAAAATTTTAAATGATTTTGTTTCAACAAGAATTAAATTTTTTTTATTTTGAAAAATATTTTTTGCTTCTTTACTTATTTTTTTTCCAATAACTATTTCTACAAAAGTTTTAGAGATTTCTTTTGCTAGTTTATTATCAACATTTCCATTAACAATAATAATTCCACCAAATGCACTTACAGGATCACATTTAAATGCTTTTTTATATGCTTCTAATAAATTATTATCTTTACTAACTCCGCAAGGATTAGCATGCTTTATAATAACTACACAAGGTTTATTAATTTCATCAGCTAGCAAACAGCCTGCTTGCATATCATTTATGTTATTATAACTAAGTTCTTTTCCTTGAATAATTTTTATATTGAAGAAAGAATTTTTATTACTTAAAAGGGAAGTATTTTTATAAATAGCAGCTTTTTGTTTAGGATTTTCACCGTATCTTAGTTTTTTTGCAATTTTTGATTGGATTAAAAAATTTTTATTTTTATCATTTCCTATTTTTGAAAACCAATTACTTATATCCATATCATATATTGAAATTTCATTAAAAGCTTTAGTAGCCAGATTGAGTCTTGTATTTTTTGAAATATGATTTTTATTTTTTTTCATTTCATCTATAAATTTTTGATAATCATTTGGATCAGTTATTGTTGTTACAAACTCAAAATTTTTTGCAGCTGCTCTGATTAGAGTTGGACCACCAATATCAATATTTTCTATGCATTCTTTAAAAGTGCTTTTTGATGCAACAGTTTTTTTAAATGGGTACAAATTAACTATTACAAGATCTAACAAAATAATTTTATTTTTTTTTAATTCCTTTAAGTGATCGGGCACATTTCTCTTTGCAAGAATTCCCCCATGTATTTTTGGATGAAGAGTTTTAACTCTTCCTTCTAGAATCTCAGGAGATTTAGTATATTTTGAAACTTCATTTACTTTTATGTTATTTTCTTTTAAAAATTTGTATGTTCCACCAGAGGAATAAATCTCTATTTTTTGACTTATTAGAAATTTGGATATATCTATAATGTTTGTTTTGTCAAAAACTGAAATTAAAGCTTTTTTTATTTTAATTTTATTGAGCAACTCTTTTTTTTTGCAAATTTTCTACTTTTGTTTTTTTATATTCTGGTACTATTTCTGACATTTTTTTGTAGCAATCATCTAATTCCCCATTTTTTGCTAGATTGATTAATTCTTTTAAGGATTCAGATAATTTTTTATAAGTTTCAATTTTTGGTTTAACAATAAAAATAGATTTATTTTTAGTTTTGGTAAATTTTTCATTTTTATAGTGTAATTCTTCTTGTATTTTTTCTCCAGGCCTTAATCCTGTAAATTTAATTTTGATATCTTTGTTAGGTCTTAATCCTACAAGTCTAATTAACTGCTCTGCTATTTCAGTAATTGCTATTGGTTGTCCCATTTCGAGAACATATATTTCACCTTTTTTTTTCTTAGTTTCTAAAGTTGCTGATTGAATAACTAATTCAACTGCCTCTCTAACAGTCATAAAATATCTTTTCATTTTTGGGTGCGTGACAGTAAGAGGGCCTCCTTTTTGTAATTGTTTCTGAAATAAAGGAACAACAGAACCAGTTGAGCCAAGAACATTTCCAAATCTTACAATTTTAAAATTTGTTTTTGAGGAATTAGCTAAACTTTGACAATATTTTTCGCTAATTCTTTTTGTTGCTCCCATTACGCTAAATGGATTTACAGCTTTATCAGTTGAAATTAAAACCATTTCTGCAACATTATGTTTTATACAACTTTCAGCTATATTAATTGTACCATGAACATTTGTTAATATTCCTTCTAAAGGATTTTTTTCTACTATTGGAACATGTTTTAATGCTGCAGCATGAAAAATTATTTCTGGTTTATTTTCATTAAAAATACTATCAATTCTTCTTGTATTTTTTATATCAGCTAACAAAGCATTAATTTTTATATTTTTAATTTTATCCTCAATTTCCTTTTCTAGTTTGTACAAAAGAAACTCAGAATTATCTATAAGAATAATTTCTTTAGGATGGTAATTAATAATTTGATTAACTAGTTCTGATCCAATTGTTCCTCCTGCTCCCGAAACTAAAACTTTTTTATTATAAATAAATTTTTTCATAGAATTTCTATCTAATAATGCTTGGGGTCTTGACAATAAATCAAAAACATCTACCGGTTTTACTTTTAGTTTTTCATTATTTATATCGCTTTCTAAATCTGTAATTTTTGGTAGTCTTGCTAACGAGATTCCTGTTTTATCTGTAAATGTTAAAAGATTTCTAATTATATTCCCTTCTATATCATTGCTTGCAATTATAATTTTTTGAGGTCTATTTTTTTTATTTTCTTTTTCTATTTTTTCAACAATTTTTGATATTTCTGTTATAGAACCAAGTATTTCAACGCCTCTAATAAATCTTCCAACCCTATTTCTATTAATATCTATAATTCCTACAATTTTATGAATTGGATTATTATTTCTACCCATTTCCCTAATAAATAAATCTGCTCTATCTGTAGCACCGACTAAAAGTACAGGAATTGAATTTTTATTATCTGAAATATTTTTTAAAAAGAATTTTTTGTCTTTATATAATCTGTAAATTGCCCTTGATCCTGATAAGGACATTACTAGAACAAACCAATTGATAAATAAAACAGATCTTGGAAAACTTTCAAGTCTTGTTATAGCAAACATCATAATTAAAAAGATTGCAATTGTAATACTCGAAGCTTTTACAATATTAATTAAATCATTTATAGATGCGTATCTCCATATACCTTTATATAGACCAGTCAATCTATAAACTGTTGCGCCAATAATTGTTATTAATATTGTTCCGTATATTAATATAGAATTTGGTATGGAATTAAATTCTGAACCTAATCTAAGAAAAATTGATAAATTGAAGCATATAGAGGTTACAAATATATCGTGTAAATAAACAAGATTAGCCTTATTTCTAAAAAAAGAAAACATGTAGTATATATTAGGTACTCTTTTTGTATTTTGAAGAGAAATAAATTATTAAAACCATGCTTTCTAAAAATGCTAAAAAAGTAACTAAATACTGGTTTTTTATTGTATAGCACGTAAATATTATTAATATTTGCAACATTGTAATATATAAAACAACTTGAGAGTGAGACATGCCTGACTGAACAGCTTTTTGATAGTAATGCTCGCGATGCGCTTCCCAGATTTTTTTTCCTTTAATTAATCTTATTATTAAAGTCAGAGTTGTATCTAATATGTAATACATTGGTAAACTTAATACCCAGTGCCATGTGTTTCCTTCAAGAAATAACCAATATAAAGATAAAATACATATAAACCCTAGAACTATACTTCCAACATCGCCTAAAAATATTTTTGCAGGATTCCAATTCCAATATAAAAAAGCTAAACAAGTTGATATAACTAAAATTTCAAATGTTGGGAAGTATTCAGACTTATTTAATAAATGTGCAATAATTATACCTGCACAAATTGTTATGGTCATTATCGGGCTAATTCCATCTATACCATCCATAAAATTAAAAATATTGATGAACCAAGTACATATTAAAATTACAAAAAAAATATGAGTTAATTGAATTTGATTATAAAAACCAAAAAAATATAAATATATAAAATAGATAGAAATAAAAAAAATTTGAAATAATAATCTAACTAAAACATTTATATTTTTCAAATCATCTTGCCAAGATATAAAGGCCAAACCAGTAATAGCAATAATTCCAGGAATTTTATCATATGGATCTAAAAGAAGAATAATTCCTATAATAGATAAAATTATAATCCAACCACCGCCTGTAGGTATAGGTTTTACATGGCTACTTCGTTTATTTGGTATATCAAATATTTTTTTATATTCTAAAAAATTTTTTAGATATTTTGTTCCAATTAAAGTAAATAAAAAAATAAATATCGAAAAAATAATTAATTTGTCCATATTAATATTTTTTAAACGACCATTTAATTATTGTGATTAATTCTTTTGTTTTACCTGTCAAATGTATAAGTTCATTTATTATTGGTTGATTATTAATATTTATATTTCTGTTTGATACTATATCCATTTTTTCAAGAGAGGATGAAAATTTCCAGCCAGTACTATTTGGAAGTCTTAGAACAATATTTTTTTCATTATTTGTAATTAATGTTTTTACATTTGGATCTAAATAAAATCTTATATCAAAATTTATTTCCATTGGACAATAAATGTTATCTTCTCCTCTAATATCTAATCCATCTTTATTTACATATATTAGTCTTTTATGAATCGCATCATATTGGTTTTTATATCCATAATTTTCCATTTCAATAACATTAGCCCCATATCTTTCTACTCTTTTTACTTCTAATTTATCTGGCACTCTTGACAAATGTTCATTTGAAAGAATTTTATATGCATTTGTATTATTAAGAGTTAATGTTGAGTGTGCAGCTGTTGTTCTATTTATTTTTTTATCCAGGCCTTCTAAAGAATTAATTATAATTTTGTTTTTTTTGTAACTTAATTCAAAAGTTGTAGAACAAGAATGCGCTTTATATGTTGCATCATAATTTTTTGGAACTCCACAATCAATTATTAAAGTTGTGTCTTTAGTATCAATTCTTTGAAACCCACTTTCTAAAAGCTCTCTTGGATTTTTTTGAGGTTTTGGAATTTCAGAAATTACATTTTTTATTTTTTTTTGATTAACATTATTTGTTCTATTAAAATTTGCTAAAGAATTATCTTTGTGAAGAAAAAAACGGTAAGCAACAGACATCTTTTTAATTGTATTTTGTAAATCAAAAAAAACATTTTTTTTAGTCGAATTTAATATTGTTCTTATATCTAAAAGATCCATTAAGAATTGTAAATGTATATTTGGATTTCTTTGAAAATGGCAGCCATCATTTAAAATTTGTTTTGTCAATTCTGATTTCAAATTAAAAATTGCAATTTGATAATAATATTTTTTGTTAGGAATAGTTATACTTACATATATCAATGCTTTTATTATTCTTATTAAATCTGAGTTTCTTTTTAAATTTGAAAAATTTTTTACTAAATGCTCGATTTGTTTTAAAATTGAATTAAACATTTCTTTTTTAAATTTTTCATCCGCAGAACTAAAAAAAAAGTTATAATTTTTCAGCCAGTTACAAATCCTTGTTGCAAGAATGAAATCATTCCAAGTATATGATTTCCATGAATTATTTTTATTAATCCAGTAAGAAGTTAATTTACGGCCGTGGATTCTCAAAGTTTCCTTACTTATTTCTTGAAGGTCATTTAAAAAATTAAAAGAATGGAAGTAAAAAAAAAATGGATTGTTTGTTTTCTTATTATCTGGAACTTTATTTTTTAAAAAATTTTTTATTCTTTCAATATCTCCTTCCCACAAATTAGGCATTACAATTTCTGTATGGTTTATTTTTTCATTAAAATTAAGTTTCCCATAGATTGGAGAATTATAAAAAATTTTTGAAATAAACGATTTTGTTCTTTTTAATTTTTCAAAAAATCTTTGAAAATAAAAATTTCTTATTTTTACTGGAGTCATAATTTATTCTTTATTTAGGTTTTTTTAGATTTATTATGTTTTTTTTGTAAAATTTTTTTCCACCTTTAAAACAAGCAGTTCCTGCAACTAAAATATTTGCTCCAGCTTTTAATATCTTTTTTGCATTATTAGAATTAATTCCTCCATCTACTTCAATATCTATGTTTAGTTTTTCTTTCTTTATTTTTTTATCAATTTTTGTAATTTTTTTTATCTGACTTTTAATAAATTTTTGACCACCAAAACCAGGGTAAACAGTCATAACAAGTATTAAATCTATTTTTTTCAAATACGGAAAAATTTTATTTTCATTGATATTTGGGTTTAGTACTAATCCCACTTTTTTTTTAAATGATTTTATTGTTTTGATTGTTTTATTAACATTTTTTACAGTTTCAGGATGAAACGAAATTATATCTGCTCCTGCTTTTATAAATGGTATTAAAAATTTATCTACCGGTTTTATCATTAAATGAACATCAAATTTTTTTTTGGTAAATTTTCTTAAAAATTTAACAGTATCAGGACCGAAAGTTAAGTTTGGAACAAAATGACCATCCATTATATCAAAATGAATATAATCAGCTCCTGCTTTACTAATATCAACAATTTCTTTACCTAATATGGAAAAATTACTTGCTAATATAGAAGGTGCTATTTTGATTTTTTTTTTCACAGAACTATATTATTCTACAATTAATATGAAAAAAAAAACAAAAAAAAAATTAGATAAAAATAGTAGTAAAAAAAAAAATGTTAAAAAACTTAATCCTACAAGATATGGTGACTGGGAAATTAAGGGAAGATGTATAGATTTTTAATTATTTTTTATTTAAACGAGATTCAACTAAGTCATCCACAACTGCAGGATCAGCAAGTGTTGAAACATCACCTAGCTGATCACTTTCATCAGCAGCTATTTTTCTAAGAATTCTTCTCATAATTTTTCCTGATCTAGTTTTAGGTAATCCAGGGGCCCATTGTATTAGATCTGGAGATGCGATAGGCCCAACTACTTTTCTTACTTCATTTATTAAATCTTTTTTTAATTCATCTGATTCTTCAAAACCAGTTTTTAAAGTTACATATGCATAAACGCCCCAACCTTTAATATCATGTGGATATCCAACAACAGCAGCTTCTGCTACACTTTCATGTCCAACTAATGCACTTTCTATTTCTGCAGTTCCTAAATTATGACCTGAGACAATAATTACATCATCTACTCTTCCAGTTATCCAATAGTATCCATCTTTATCTCTTCTACATCCATCACCAGTAAAATATTTACCATCAAAAGATGAAAAATAAGTTTCTTTAAATCTTTGATGATCTTTATAAACTGTTCTCATTTGTCCAGGCCAAGAAGAAGAAAGACATAAATTTCCTTCACATTCTCCTTCTAAGATTTTTCCTTCTTTATCTACAATTTCTGGTTTTATTCCAAAAAAAGGAAGTGTTGCTGAACCTGGTTTAAGATCAGTAACTCCAGGAAGAGGCGAAATTAATATTCCACCAGTTTCTGTTTGCCACCAAGTATCTACAATTGGGCATCTACTTTTTCCAACATTTTCATAGTACCACATCCAGGCTTCTGGATTTATTGGTTCTCCTACTGTTCCAAGAATTCTTAAGGAATCCCTACTAGTTTTTTTTAGGGGTTCTTCTCCCTCTTTCATTAATGCTCTTATAGCAGTAGGGGCTGTGTAAAAAATATTAACTTTGTGTTTATCAACTACTTGCCAAAATCTAGATGTATCTGGAAAATTTGGCACACCTTCAAACATAAGAGTTGTTGCACCATTTGCTAACGGACCATAAATAATATAACTGTGTCCTGTTACCCATCCAACATCTGCAGTACACCAATAAATATCATCTTCTTTTATATCAAAAATATATTCATGAGTGAAAGAAGCATAAACAAGATATCCTCCTGTTGTATGAAGAACACCTTTTGGTTTTCCTGTAGAACCAGAGGTATATAAAACAAATAAAGGATCTTCGGAGTTCATATTTTCTGGAGGCGATATATCAGAAGTGTCTTTCATGAGTTCGTGATACCAAAAATCTTTTTCTTCATTCCACGATATTTTGTCATTTGTTTTTTTGACTACTATCATTTTTTTCAAACAGGGTGCTTTTTCAGCAGCCTTATCAGCATTTTCTTTAAGAGGTATTTTTTTTCCTCCCCTAACTCCAAAATCTGCAGTTATAATTAAACTTGAATCACAATCTTTTATTCTATCAGCAAGTGAATCAGCTGAAAATCCTCCGAAGACTACAGAATGGATAGCACCAATTCTTGCACAAGCTAGCATGGCAATAGCAGCTTCTGGTATCATTGGCATATATATTGTAACAACATCTCCTTTACTTACGCCTGAACTTTTTAATGCATTAGAAAATTTGCAAACTTCAATATATAATTCTTTATAAGTAATTTTTTTGGAATCATTGGGGTCATCTCCTTCCCAAATAATTGCAACTTTGTCACCTCTTTTTTGAAGATGTCTATCAAGACAATTATAACAGGCGTTTAATTCTCCTTTTAAATACCATTTTATTGAGATTTTATTCTGGTAATTTACTTCTTTTACTTTTTCGTATTTTTTCTGCCAAGATATTCTCTCTGCTATTTTATCCCAAAAATCATCATTATTTTCTATAGATTGTTTATATAATTCTTCGTATTTTTTTTTGTTTAATTTTGTATTTTTTAAATGTGAAGCAAAGCTATCAGCTTTTAAAATTTTATTCATTAATTATGATTCTCCAGATTTAGATATTATTTTCCATGATTTTTGATCAACTGGCATTACTGATAAGCGTGATTGTTTAACTAATGCCAAACTAGACAAATTAGGATTTGATTTAATTTCTTTTAAAGTAACAGGTTTCTTTAATTTTTGTTTTGTTTTAACATCCACCAGAACAAATCTACCTGAAGGGTCCGTTTCATCTGGGTAATACTCTTTTGTTACTTCAACAATACCAATAATTTGTCTTTCATCAACAGAATGATAAAAAAAACATTGATCACCTTTTTTCATTTGTTTCATGTAGTTTCTCGCTTGAAAATTTCTTACTCTTTTCCAAAAACATCCTTTAGAGCCTTTTTTTTTTATTGCTGCCCACATTCCTTTACTAGGTTCAGATTTTATTAGCCAGTGTCCCATTTTAAAAAAAACTAAAAATTAAAATTAATTATATATTAAATAGGCCAATTAGGTAAAGGTTGAAAATTAAAATTATTTTTTTTATTTTTTTTAAATCTTTCAATAGCAACCCAAGCAATCATAGCTGCATTATCCGTGCATAAATTTTTTGTAGGTATATATAAATTAGAATTATTTGTAATTGTGAATTTTTCTAAATTTTTTCTTATGAAATTATTAGAGGCAACTCCTCCTACTACAGCAATTCTTTTCTTCTTTTTTGGATATTTTTTTTGAAATATTTGTAGTCCTAGTTCACATTTTTTTTTTATTATATTTAAAACTGTATATTGGAAACTACAACACAGATTTGATTTAAATTTATTAGATTTATTTCTTTTTGAATTTATAATTTTTAGAACACTTGTTTTTAATCCTGAAAATGAAAAATTGCAATCGTTAGAACGAATTAAAGGTTGTGCAAGTTCAATGGATGGACACCCTCCTTTTGCCAATTTTTCTATTTGCGGTCCTCCAGGAAAACCAATATTAAGTAATTTTGCTGTTTTATCAAAGGCTTCTCCAAGAGCATCATCAAGAGTCATTCCAAGTATTTCATATTTTCCTATTTTATGTGCAATAACAAGCATTGTATGACCGCCAGTTACTAAAAGAGCTAAATATGGAAATGATAAATTATATTCAATTCTTGGAGATAATATATGGCCTTCAAGATGGTTTATAGGCATATAAGGTTTATCAATTGATAACGAAATACTTTTTGCAATTGTGGTTCCAATTAACAATCCTCCGTGCAAACCTGGCCCCCCTGTTGCAGCAATAACATCTATATCTTTAAAGTTCTTTTTTGCTTTCTTTAAAGCTCTTAAAATTATTTTATCAATAAGTTTTATATGCTCCCTAAAGGCAATTTCTGGCACTACACCCCCATAATCTTTATGTTCTTTAAATTGAGAATATAAAATATTTGATAATATTTTTTTTTTTTTCGATTCTACAATTGAAGCTGCAGTTTCATCGCAGCTTGTTTCAATACCAAGAACTATCATAATAAAAAAACATTAGTTATAATTAAAATCTATTTAATTTTCATTAATTTATATAAATTAGATGCTTAATACAATTACACAATTAAAAATTGGAACTAGATCAAGTAAACTGGCTTTAAAACAAACTAAATTAGTTTTAAAAAAACTTGAAGATTTTCGTGAAATAAAAAAAAATTTTTCTTTTAAGATTATTAAAGTTAAAACTAAAGGCGATATTGATAAGTCAAAAATTTTAGATTCTGGATATAAAGGTTTTTTTACAAAAAAAATTGACGATTTATTATTAAAAAAAAAAATAGATTTAGCAGTTCATTCCGCAAAAGATATTCCTTCTAAGATTGATAATAATATTTCCATCACAGCCTTTTTAAAAAGGGAGGATCCAAGAGATATTTTACTTAGTAAAAAAAATTACACATTTGATACGCTTCCACAAAATTTAACTATTGGCACATCTTCTATTAGAAGAAAAAACCAAATACGCAATATAAGACCTGATCTCAGAATAAAATATATGCGAGGAAATGTTGAAACAAGAGTAAAAAAATTAAAGAAAAATGAATATGATGCAATTATTCTTGCTTTAGCCGGTTTAAAAAGATTAGGTTTAAGTTATAAGAATAAAAATATACTAAATTCTTCTAAATTTATACCTGCGGGAGGACAGGGAGCCATAGCAGTTACAACAAGAAGAAAAGATAGTATTATCAACAGTTTAATAAAAAAAATCAATAATAGTAAAACAGAATCAGAGGTTAAAATAGAAAGGAAGTTTCTTGAAAAAATTAATGCTGATTGTGATAGTCCGGTTGGCGCTTATGCAAAAATAATTAATAATTATGTAAATTTTTCTGTGACAGTTCCAAATGATAATGGAATGTTTACTTACAAATTTAAAACAAAATTAAATAAATCTAAAATTTTAGGTGTTAGAGTTGCGAATATTTTAAAAAAAAAATTAGGGAAGAATTTTTTAAAAAAAATTAAATTTCCTAATAAATTTATATTTCTTTTAACACGATCAATAAAACAATCAAATGAATTAAAAAAAAATATAAATCTAAAAAATTTTAATTTTCTTAATTGTCCAATGTTAAAAATAAAAACTATTAAATTAACTAAGAACCAAATTAAAGAAATTAAAGTTGCGGATTATATAATTTTTACTAGCGCTAATGCAGTTAATATTTCCAGGAATTATTTAAATTCTTTTTCAAATAAAGTTTTTTGTGTAGGAGATGATACAAAAATGGCTTGTTTAAAAAATAATATTAAAAATGTTTCTTCTTCTGGTGGGAACGTTAATGATCTAATTAAATTAATTGTGAAAAAAATTAAAAATAGATCAAAAAAATTAGTTTATATATCAGCGAAAGAAACATCAGTTAATTTACCTCTAATTTTAAAATCAAAAAAATTTAATGTACAAAAAATTATTGTTTATGAATCTGAAAAAATAAAAAAAATTCAAAGATCAATTTTAAATCTTATAAAATTAAATAAAATAAATTTTGTAACTTTTTTTTCTAAGAAAACTGCAATTGCTTTTAATCAATTGATTTTAAAATATAAATTAAAAAAATATTTAATAAATATAGAATGTATTAGTTTAAGCAATTCTATTGAAAAAATTGTAAAAAAAAATAATTTTAAAAAATATTACGTGTGCGCTAATTCTGACAGAAAAAGTTTTTTAGAATTAATAAATATATTACATAAAAAATTTATATAAATGGATCATATGCCCACTGTAACAACGCCTGTCTTTGTCTTGGGCGACAATCTATATTTCCTGGTTCGCAATTTGCTTTAATACCTCCAATGTGCCTAGGCCCAAATGCTGCCCAGCGCCTAATTTGTATACTATCAATTTCTGGGATTCTTCTTCCTATAGTATATCTGCAATACCATTGAAACCACCCATGAGGGTCTTCTTTTGTAATCCAGCCTCTTTTTATCCATTCCCTTCGTGATAAACCAGAATTAATTTTAAAATAATTAAGGTTAATATCATATCCTCTTTCACTAAGCTTGGCATCTTTAAACCAATTTTTTGGATATTCGCTATGTTTGCCTTCAAAGTAATAACCACCAAAAATCCCTAACTTTAACATTTCTTTTGGTGTTAATTGGGGTTTGAATTTTATTTCATTCATATTTTTTTATTTTATGTAGGATTTATAAGTAAAAGATTATACTGAGGCTTGTTCTCTTACTCTTAAAGTATTTTGTGAACCATGAACAATATTCCAAAAATTTTTCATTTTTGGTTTATAAAATCTTTTTATAGAAAATTCTTCTAAATTAAAATTTTTGATTTTTGATTTTTTTTGAAGAATTAAATCAGATAATATTTCTCCAAATATAGGAGCATATTTGAAAGCTTGTCCTGCACCTAAACAATGGTATAGATTTGAAATATCTTTGTCGTCTCCTAAAATAAATTTTAAATCAGGAGTTATATCAAAAAAACTTATGTAACCACCATTAAAAATATATGGACCTGAATGAGGGAATCTATCTCTAATCATTTCTTGATATTTATTAGTTTCAGAATAAGACGCAGTATAATTTGAAGAATCAAAAAAAACATCAGCACCTTTCATAGATGTAGGTTCTTCTGCAAAACTACGAGCTATAGCAGAAGGGGATCTGTCCCTAGGTTGATGAACGTGTAATTCTCCATTTCTCCAAGTTCTAAAATAAGATAAGTTAATATAATCAGCAATTATTGGGAAATTCTCTGATAATTTTTTTTTACTTACTAACCAATTAGAAACGTAAACGGGCTGTAAACTTACGGGTATCTTAACATTTATACTATCAAATATTTGTGATGACCAGCCACCTGCAGCATTAATAACATTTTCTGCTTCAATAGTTCCATGATTAGTTTTAATTTTTTTTATTTTATTACTAGGATTTAATTCAAAACCAATAACTTTTGTATTTTCTTTTAAGTTTATATTATTAATTTCTATAGCTTCATACATTGCATTTCTAACTTCAATTGGATCAAAAAGCATGGCGTTTGGTTCGTAGAAATATAATTCATCTTTTTCGTTAATTCTAATTGAATTATTAGTTAATGATTTAATTTCTTTTGATTTTATTTGTGAGAAATCAATGTTTACTTTCCCAAGATTTTTTTCTAATTCCCTCCATGTTCTTGCAGATCCTTTTTTGTCATTTTTTGCAATCCATATAGCACCTGGTTGTTCAGGTACAATATTTACATTCCAATAATCCCTAATATTTCTCCACATCTCATTTGATTGTTCAGCAAATGTTGCTGCTTGTATTGATGCGTTTGCTGATCGAATAATACCACTATGACGGGAACTTATGCCTCCTGCCAATACACCTTTTTCTACAATACAAATATCATTACTTTCTTTTAAAGAAAGTTTTCTTGCTAAAGATAATGCTGAGGCAACTCCTAAACAACCACCACCAATAACAACAGTATGAAATTTTTCAATCATATAAATTGGTGATCTTAAAAGTTTTTTTATTTATTAATAATTGATTGTCTAATAAAGAGTGATCGAATATTTGATAAATATTAAAAAAAAAAGCCCAAAGAAAACAGGGCTTTTTTTAAAAATTATCTTCTTTGTCCAAACAAATGGAGAAGCATAATAAATAGATTTATGAAATCCAAATAGAGCTTTAACGCACCCATGATTGCCTTTTTTCCGCTTATTTCAGGATGATCAGACGCATAATACATTTCTTTGATTCTTTGCGTATCATAAGCAGTTAATCCTACAAAAACTAAAACTCCAACGCATGAGATAATAAAAGAAAGCATGCCACTTTGTAAGAAAATATTAACAATCATTGCAATAATAATTCCAATTAATCCCATAAATAAAAAAGAACCCCATCCTGTGAGATCTTTTTTTGTTGTATAACCATAAAGACTCATACCGGCAAAAGTTCCAGCAGTAATAAAAAATACTCGAGCAATGCTTGTTCCAGTGAACGCAATAAATATGTATGCCATGGAAAGTCCCATCACACCTGAGAATATCCAAAATACAGTTTGAGCTTTAGCAAAACTTATTTTATGTAATCTTGCACTTAGATAGAAAACAAAACCAAGAGGGGCTAATGCTACTACCCAATATAATGGCGTGCCATATATGGCATTAAATAAACTTGGTGTAATCGCAACAAAATAGGCAGTCAGACCCGTTAAGCCAAGCCCTGTTGCCATGTAATTGTAGACTCTAAGCATATAATTTCTTAAACCTACATCTACCTGTGCTCCGGTTCTAGCTGTTGTTGAAAAGTTTTTATCAATCATAAAAAATTCCTTAAAAAAAGTTTGAAAGTAACATTTATTTAATAATAATACTGTAACATTATTAATGTAAATTTAATTACAATTAAATCAAAAATTTATGACTATGCAATTTAAAAAATTAGGAAATACAGACATTGATGTTAGTTTAATTTGTTTGGGTACAATGACATGGGGAGAACAAAACACTAAGGAAGAAGCTTTCGAACAAATGAATTATGCGCTTGAAAATGGTATTAATTTTTTTGACACAGCAGAATTATATGCAGTACCTCCTAAAGAAGAGACGTATGGAAGAACAGAAACATACATAGGTGAGTGGTTTGAAGAAAAGAAAAATAGAGATAAAATTATTCTTGCTTCCAAAGTAGCTGGTAGAAGTGGTATGAAATATATGAGAGGAGAAGAAACAAGATTAGATAAAAAAAATATAACTAAAGCATTAGAAGAAAGTCTTAAAAGATTAAAAACAGATTACATTGACCTTTATCAACTGCATTGGCCAGATAGAAAAACAAACTTTTTCGGACAATTAGGCTACAATCATGAAGAAAATGATGACTCTATACCATTAGAGGAAACTTTAGAAGTTTTAAATGATATTGTTAAGAAAGGAATGGTTAAATATATTGGGATTTCTAATGAGACACCATGGGGTGCAATGCAATTAATTAAAATTGCTGAAGAGAAAAAGTTAGCAAAAATTGTAAGTATTCAAAATCCTTATAATCTTTTAAACAGAACCTATGAAATTGGTTTAGCAGAAGTATCTGTTAGAGAAAAATGCGGGCTTTTGGCATACTCACCTCTTGGTTTTGGGGCGCTAAGTGGAAAATATTTAAATGAGCAATGGCCGGCGAAAGCACGACTAACTTTATTTAAAGAATTTACAAGATATTTAAATCCAATAGCAATTAAATGTACGGAAGAATATGTTAAAATTGCAAAAGAAAATAATTTAAGTCCTGCTCAAATGGCATTAGCATATATAAATGCTAAGCCATTTGTTACTAGTAACATTATAGGAGCTACTAATTTAGATCAATTAAAAGAAAATATTGAAAGTATAGATATAAATTTAGATGAAAAAATTATAGAAAAAATAGAAGGAATTCATAAAGAGAACCCAAATCCATGTCCCTAATTTATTTTTCTGAAATATTATGAAAATTATTAAATATTTAAATTTTTTTTTTATTTTTCTCCTTTGTTTTTCGGTAAATGCTAAAACTTTAGAATTACCAGAAGTAACTGCCGAATATGTTTGTAATACAAAATTTATTTTAGGAGCTAATGTTTTAGAAACGAGGACTTTTCGAACTCAAAATAAAAAAAGAATAGATACGGTAATTCAAAATGTTCCTCAATCTGTAATTATTGATTATGAAAAACAAACTGTATCATGGGTTTGGTCAAAAACTAGTTCTTATTTGTCACTTCCACTTAAAAAAGAAAACCAAGAAAATTTAAAAAAAGCTAAAAATATTATAAAACTTAATAAAATAAAATCAGATTATATACATGGTTTTGAAGTAGATTTGTACGAATTAGAAGTTAAATTACCTGATGGTACAAAGGAAGAGAGCACAAGATGGATTACAAAGCACGGTGTAACACTTAAAGAAGTTGGTTTTATTGATGGTAGCGATGGAAAACTTCATTTTTATTCTGAGTTTAGTAATGTTAAAGTATTTAAACAAGACGAAAAACTTTTTGAAATACCAAATGGTTATAAAGTTGCACCAGTAGAAGATTTAGATGATGTAAATGAATTACTTAAGACAATGGTACAAAGGATTTAATAAAATAATGTTTAAAAAAATATTTTTTTTCGTAATTTTTATATTTCCTTTATTTTTATTCAAAAATATTTATAGTGCTACACCCGAAGTAGTAATGGAATGTCCAGGTTTAAAAAGTTTTAAAACATGGTGTGCAGGAGAATATAAAGGAAGCGAATCTAAATCATGTATAATGATTTCAACACCAATAAGTGAAAAAGGCCAACCTCCATATAAAAGTAGAGGACAAGTTGTGGCAACAATTTATCATATGCCAGCTGAAGATAATATGGGAGTTGTTTATATAACCACGGGTTATACCTACAAGAAAGATTCTATTGTGACAATCAAAGTTGATAAAAATAAAGATTATGAATTTAATGTTTTAGAAGGGGATTCAGCATTTAGTGATGATGAAGGAGTAGACAAACAATTAATAGTTGAAATGAAAAAAGGGAATAATATGAAAGTTGTAGGATTTTCAGCAAGAGGAACGAAAACAACTGATATTTATTCTTTAGTTGGATTTAACTCAGCCTATATATATATATCAAATCTATGTAATGTGAAAAATTAATAATTTTTCTGTTACTTTTTTTTTAATTAATTTAATGATAAAAAAAATTGTATTAGCTTATTCAGGTGGTCTTGATACTTCTGTAATATTAAAATGGTTAGAAAACACATATAAAGCAGAAATTATCACTTACACATCTAATCTCGGTCAAGAAATTAATACTAGGGAAATAATTAAAAATGCAAAATCATTAGGTGTAAAAAAAATTTTAATCGAGGATTTACAAAATATATTTGTTAAAGATTATATTTATCCAATGATTAGAGGGAATGCTTTGTATGAAGGTTCTTATTTATTAGGTACAGCTATTGCAAGGCCTTTAATTGCAAAGAGACAAATTGAAATTGCAAAAAAATATAATGCAGATGCTGTAGCACATGGAGCAACTGGCAAGGGAAATGATCAAATTAGATTTGAACTTGTTTATTATTATTTTAATAGAAAAATAAAAGTTATATCACCATGGAGAGAATGGGATTTTAAATCAAGAAGCGACTTAATTAAATATGCAAAAAATAATAATATCTCAGTTCCAAAAGATAAAAAAGGGGAAGCGCCTTTTTCAGTTGACGATAACTTATTTCATACTTCAACGGAGGGAAAAATTTTAGAGGATTTAAGTAAACCAGCTCCAGAATATATTTATCAAAGAACTTTTTCGCCCGAAAAAGCTACTAATACAGCCGAGAATTGTTCTTTAACTTTTTCTAAAGGAAATTTAATTGCTATTAATAATAAAAAAAATGAACCAAAAAATTTATTAAAAAAATTAAATGATTTGGGTAAAAAACATGGAATTGGCAGAGTAGATTTAGTAGAAAATAGATTTATTGGTATTAAATCAAGGGGTGTTTATGAAACACCAGGAGGAACAATTTTACTATCTGCTCACAGAGCAATAGAGTCTATTACCTTGAAAAAAGATCAACAGCACGCTAAAGATGAAATAATGTCAAGATATGCAGAGCTTATTTACAATGGTTATTGGTTTTCTAATGAAAGAAAAAGATTACAAACTTTAATTGATAAAACACAAAAGAATGTTGATGGCACAGTTAAATTAAAATTATATAAAGGTAATGTCATAATTCTTGAAAGGTATTCAAAAAAAAGTCTTTACTCAAAAGATATTGCTTCATTTGAAGGAATAAAGAATTTTGATCCAAAATTTGCTGAAAAATTTATAAAAAAAAAGAGATATTAAATTTAAACAAACTTAGGAATTTCTAACCCATTTTTTCTACATGTAGCAATTAAGGTATTGTGAAGAAGACAGGCAATTGTCATTGGTCCGACCCCTCCTGGAACAGGAGTTATTGCTCCGGCAATTTTTTCAGCTTCTTTAAATTCTACATCTCCAACAAGTTTATTTTTTCCATCTTTTTCTATTCTATTTATTCCAACATCAATTACTGTAGCACCAGGTTTTATCCAACTACCTTTTACCATTTCTGGTACGCCAACTGCTGCCACTATAATGTCACTTTTTTTTACTTCCTCTTCTAGATTCTTTGTCCTAGAATGAGCGATTGTTACAGTACAATTTTCTCCTATTAATAAACTTGCCATAGGTTTTCCAACTATATTTGATCTACCAACAATAATTGCTTTTTTTCCAGTTAAATCTTTTAATTCATTTAATAATAACATTTTGCAACCCAATGGAGTACAAGGAACCAAAGAATCAATATTAGACCACAATCTACCAGTATTTATCGCGTGAAAACCATCTACATCTTTATCTGGATTAATGCTATTAATTACAGAATTCTCATTTATTTGTTCTGGTAGTGGTAATTGTACTAATATACCATTAATAGAGTCATCATTATTAAGTTCTCCAACTATTTTTAATAAATCTTCTTCAGATGTATTTTCATTTAATATTTTTGTAACTGAATGCATTCCAACTTCTTCAGTTTTTTTTGCTTTCATATTAATATAAACTGTGCTTGCTGGATCTTCACCAACTCTTATAACAGCTAAGCCTGGAGTTATATTTTTACTTTTTAATTTTGCTACTTCTTTAGAGATCTTTTTACAAAGTGTATCTGCAAACTTTTTTCCGTCTATTAATTTACTCATATTTTCTTCTATTTTAAATTATTGATAAAATCATAGTAATTATTATTAACTAAATCTTTTACAAAAATTAATAATAAAATTAATACAACAGGAGATAAATCAATACCTCCCAGATTAGGTAAAATTCTTCGTATTGGGCTTAAAAATGGTTCTGTTAAGCGATTTAAAAAATCTGCGATAATATATACTATTTTAGTATTTATATTCACAATATTAAAACCAATCAGCCAACTCATTAGTGCTGATAGAATAATTGCCCAAATAAAAAAATCGACAATATTATTAAATAAATTTAAAGCAGCTAACATTTAATATAAGTTCATACTACAATAAAAAAAAAGACCTCACAATTTCTTGCGAGGTCCTTAAAATGAAAAAGAATAATTTCTTTAATTTATGAAAGGTTTACCATTTAAGTCCTACAGAGTATGTAAGTCCACCATCGTCAATACCTAGATCTTCGTCCATACTTTCGAACAATAAATCATCTAGACCGACTTGCCAATGGTATCCAACTGAAAATTCAATTGGAAGCTTAAAGTATTCTGGTAGAGTTGCTCCAGATAAATCTGAAAAACCTCTTGCTAATTGGTCAAGACCAATATTAACACCAGCTCCTGCAGTAACTGCAGCTGTTGCTCCACCAGCGAACGCACCACCTTCTGTTGCATCGCTAGTTCTTCCAACAGTGGTTGCTGATCCTGTACGAGTGTATGCTAAATTAGTAACCAATCCACCCATCACACCATAACCATACATAGCATATGGACTAATTCCATAGTGAGCAGGGTTGTATTTAACTAATGGTTCGATACCACCAAAATCACCTAATAGTTCTAAAAGATCAAATGGTTCAGCAACAACGTTAGCAAACAATCTAGCTTGATAAACTGTACCTCCAGTTGCTGTATGACCTCTCCATTGACTTGCTTTGCCGTCTTGATATGTTCCTTCAACTTCTAATCTGAAAAAACCAAAATCAGCTCCAACTACAAGACCTTCACCATCGTCTTTGGCCCATCTTAATTCGTTTTGAGCACGGATAGATCCAGCTGTAGTAGATCCATCAGATGCGGAATCATTTCCGACTAAATCTTTAACTTCTGATGCAAATTTACAGTTTTGATCAGCTGTTTTGTTACATCCTATTTGATTAAATCCAAGTGAATGAAAGTGGCTTTCAAAGCCTTTAACTCTAACGTATCCACCGGTATCCGCAATCGCTGAACCCGCCAGCATCACCGCAGTACCTATAATCGTTGAATATTTTAATATTTTTTTCATTTTTATATCCCTTTCAAATAAAAACACATTAAGTAGATTTTATGGAATATATCTAAATCTACAAGGTTTAATATCTAAAAACATTCAAAATGTTGCAAAAATACAACATTATAATAATTTTGTTTTTTTATGAAAATAGTATAATTTAAATTAACGTTTTATGATGAAATAATTACATATATGATGAAAAAATTACATATATATCTAGCTGCTATAATAATTACAATAATTACAGTTTTTCCTAACGAAACCAAGGCATTTGAAGACAAAACTGCAAAATCCTTTATGAGTTTATATGAGGTAAAACAAGGTGTTTTAGCCCATGATAGGGGTTGGTTTGGCAAAAACAGAGAAGGATTTGGCCCAGATTATAATTTCGAATTAATGTTTAATTCACCAAATTATCTAAGGAAAATTGGAGCTCCAAAACCAGTTCTTGGTCTTACACAAACAAGCACAGGCGGAAGTAGTTTGTATTATGGAGGCATAACTTGGGATTGGAATGTGTCAAAAAATTGGTTTTTTACAGCTACTACAGGAATCGCTTATACGAACGGAATAACCAAACTTCCAAAAGGGCAAGTACCTGGTGGAAAAATTTGTAATGATGATGGTACAGGTCAAGGGGAAACTTGTTATATAGATGGAAGTGATAAAAAAATTCAGTTTGGTTCT
>Ga0315338_1001624_pt1 | contig 26767 bp, 27 predicted proteins | sample ASW8metaG_FD_204518 | JGI IMG/M metagenome (GOLD analysis project Ga0315338, IMG submission 204518) | Ammonia-oxidizing marine archaeal communities from Monterey Bay, California, United States - ASW #8 | ecosystem: Environmental > Aquatic > Marine > Coastal | place: USA: California | collected... | reverse complement strand
AGCTTCTTCTCTCGCGCCATCATCGAGCTGATCGAGACCAACGGCGCGACCGCCGATGTCCCGCGCCAGAACAACGTCTGGGTCCGCCGCGTCGTTGACCTTAAAATCTATCGCCACCGCAACCTGGCCGAGCGTTTCTTCAACAAACTCAAGCGTTTCCGCCGTATTGCTACGCGCTTCGACAAACTTGCCAGGAACTACTTCGCCGCCGGTACCCTAGCGTCCGTCAGACTGTGGATGCGCCATGAGCCCACGACCTAATCCACTGACACTTCCGCGACCTCATCGCTAAGGGTTTGTTCGGGGAATGTGGGATAGAGTCCTTGGGTCGAGCCTAACTGCTGGATTAGCGCCAACACGCTATTGATGTGAGGCGATTCAACTTCGACCAAGCGTCCCATTTCCTGAACGACTGTTAGCAGAGCGTCGATCTCCATTGCCCTGCCTTTTTCTAGGTCCTGAAGCATGGACGTGCGATGTGGCCCCACCCTCGCCGCACCATTGATGCGTCGTTCCACGTCGACCCTAAAATGAACTCCAAGCCGCACGGCGATGCGCTGGGCTTCCATCATCATGGCTCTTGAAAGAGCACGGGTTCCCGGTTGAGTCGCAACGACGTCCAGAGTAGCGCGAGTTAGTGCGCTGATCGGGTTAAAACACAGGTTTCCCCATAATTTCAGCCATATTTCATTGCGAATATGAGGCAAGATCGGCGCCTTGAGCTCTGCCTCATGCAGGACTTTGCTCAGACGTACGCTCCGCTCAGTTTCCTCGCCCGAAGGCTCCCCAAGGGCAAACTTATTGCCATAGATGTGCTTGATTACGCCAGGCTCGACAATCTCTGTTGCCGGGTAAACGACGCACCCGATGACACGCTTGGGCCCAATGTAGCTCCATTGCCGATCACCGGGATCGACACTGGCCAAACGTAGGTCACGGTACTGGCCGGGCAGTCCGTGGAAATACCACCAAGGCACACCGTTTTGACAGGTCACGACAGCCGTATCGGGCCCGAGCAACGGCAACATGTCCTCAGCGGACTCCCACGATTGATGACTCTTCAACGCGACTATTACATAGTCTTGCCAACCTAACTCTTCGGCGTTGTTGGTTACCAACGGGTGCGCTATACGCTCTTCCCCGTCGATAATAAGCTTGACCCCATTCTCTTTCATGGCCTTCAAGTGAGGGCCCCTAGCGATTAGGGACACATCCAGGTTGGGAACACGGGAAAGCTCTGCGCCGACGTAGGCGCCAATCGCTCCCGCACCATATACGCAAATTTTCACGGTCCACTCGTGTTCGTTTATGCCGCCGGGATAGTCTGGGACGACTACTATGTCTGTCTCAAGCAATCAAGTGTGGCGGTCCCAAAGGGGGCGAGTGACCGCTCCTGACGACAGCGTCATGCTGCACGTGCACGACCTGCCGATGCCCGCGCCGGGGCTTGTCAAAGCCCGATTGGTTGAGGCACGGTGGTCGCGACAACGAGAGGAGAATGGACGCCATGGCGCCAGCTGGACTAACGTCGCGGCCCTCGATACTGAGCGAAGACCAACGCGCGTTCTATGTCGAGCATGGCTATCTCTTGTTGGAGAGCCTGGTGCCGACGAGCTGGCTCGATCGCTTGGGGGCCGCCACCGCGCGGCTGGTCGAGCGGGCGCGCACCATGACCGCGCCTGACGACGACATCGATATCGAACCTGGCCACACGCCCGAGTCGCCGCGGCTTCGGCGTTTGATACAGCCGGTCGGGCTGGACCCCGAGTTTTGGGCGTTCGCTTCTCAATCACTCATCATCGACCTGGCCGCCGATCTGGTCGGACCGGACGTCAAGTTCCACCATGCCAAGCTCAACTTCAAATGGGCCGACGGTGGCGAGGAAGTAAAGTGGCATCAGGACATCCCGTTCTACCCCCACACTAACTTCAGTCCGTTGACGATCGGCGTGTACCTTGAGGATGTCGGGCTCGAGCAGGCGCCGATGGCCGTGGTGCCGGGCAGCCATCGCGGGCCGATCTTCAGCCTCTACAACGACAAGGAGGAATGGGTCGGCGCGATCTCGGACGCCGATCTGGAGCGGGTCGCGGTGGACGCCGCTGTCCCACTGATGGGTCCCGCCGGCTCCATCACCGTCCATAGCTGCCGCGCGGTCCATGGCTCCGAGCCCAACCGCTCGGCGTCCTCGCGGCCGCTGTTGCTGAACGCGTACTCGGCCGCCGACGCCTTTGCCTACACGGCCCACAGTACGCCACGGCCGCAGGTAGGCGCGATCGTTCGCGGCGCGCCGGCACCCTTTGCCCGCTTCGAGGTGGACCCCGAGCCCTGTCCGATTCCGCCCGACTGGTCCAAGACCGGCTATCGCTCAATCTTCGCCGCCCAGCAGGAAGAAGATTTGACCACGCGTACGGCGGCCGAATAACGCCTCAGCCTGATCCGCGTTCTACTGCGGCCAGCAGCTGCTTCAATCCGCGATCGCTGACCCCCAGTGCGTCGAGCTGGTCAATGGTGTTGGCAAGGTAATCGACATTGGGGCCGCGCTCCCCGTGGCCCGCGCGGATGATTGAGGCCGCGTCCTCGATCTCGAGGTGGCCGCTGTACTGGGGGTGGTGACGGTCGGCGACGTAGCAGACGGCACGGATGGATTTCCGCTCCACGCGTATCTTGCACAGCCGTGGCTCGTAGACGTAGAGGACCCGCTCGCGGCCCTCCAGATACTCCAACACCTCGATTGCGTTCGCGGCCGCCACGCGGTAGGCCCGCCCCTGGCACGAGCCGCCACGATCCAAGCCGAGGACGAGGCCCGGTCGCTCCGGCGTGCCGCGATAAACGTACGAATAGATGCAGAATTGCCGGTGGTAGCCGTACAGCGTCGCGGGTCGCGCCTCGACGTAGGCGAAGCCCGGGTCCCACAGCAGAGAGCCGTAGGCGAAGATCCAGACGTCGCCCTCACTGAGGGCGGAGCCAACGATATCGTGCCAACCGCGCATTGCCGCCGACCATAAGCAGGGCGCGGACCAGCGTAAATCCCGCCGCCGGGATAATGGCGAGCGCGGTGCTAGGACTCTATAAAACACGCTATGTCGCAAAAGCCGGCCCTGTCACGACGAACGGTCCTGGTCATTCTCCTGGTGACTATCAACGTGGTGCTGGTGGTCGGCGGCTACAGTCTGATTTGGTGGATCCTCGCAGGCGACCTGGCTGCGGAGGGCGAAGTTTGGACCGAGCGCCGGCGCGCCGACGGATTCGACGTCAGCTACCAGAGCAAAAGCGTTGGCGGCTTCCCGTTCGACATCGAGATCGTATTTGACGCACCTCGTTTCGGGCGGGCCGAGCCCAATGAGGCATGGGTTTGGGAGGGAGAGCAGCTGACCCTGGTAGTGCCGCCGTGGCGGCTGGACCGGCCAGTACTCCGCCTGGACGGGCTCCAGCGATTTCGCTTCGGCGCTGGCCGGGCCTACCGCGAGGTGAATGTTGAGGCACGCAGCCTCGGCGCGAAGTTGTTTGTCGGGTCGCTCGGCCAGCTCGAGCGCCTCGCCCTCGGCGCCCGGGATGTGCGGGCCGCGGGCTCGGCGTTCGACGGGGTTCTCACCGTCGCGCGCGTTCGCCTCGAAGGGAGCCGCGACTGGCGTGCCGCCGGGCCCACCGCCGTCTCGATTTCCGTCTTGGTCAACTCCGCCACGTTGCCGCGCGACACCTCGGGCCTTGGCACACTGGTGACACGCGTGAGGGTTGACGCCACCGTCCGCGGCGATCCCCTGCCCGCCGTGGGGCTAGCGCCGGGCCTCGCTGTGTGGCGTGACGATGGCGGCACCATCGAGTTTCGGACCTTTGCTGTCGAGTGGGGAAGCCTGGACGTCGACGCCGAGGGCACCATTGCCTTGGACGCCGCGATGCGGCCCGTCGGCGCGGGTAGCGCGACCGTCGCCGGTCACGAGGCTACGATCGACCGCCTCGTGGCCGCGGGCAACCTCGGCGAGAGCGACGGGGCCACCGCCAAGGCCATACTCGACGTGATCGCCCGACTGTCATCCGTCGATGGCCAGCGGGCGCGGGTGCCCCTTCGTATCCAGGACGGCGATGTCTTTCTGGGCCCGATCGCCGTCGCCAAGGTGGGGCCGGTCGTGGCCCCATCTCGGGCGCCCTAGCGCGGCTTTTTGTGGCGACTCAGGCCTGGCCGGCGTCGAGGATGCCGCGCCGGAGCTCCCTGGTGCGACGAAACAGTGTTTCCAATGCGTCGCCGTCGCCCCAGCGTATCGCGCGCTGCAATGCCGTCAGATCCTCCGTGAACCGGCCCAGCATCTCGAGCACGGCTCCCTGGTTGTTGAGGAAGACGTCGCGCCACATGATCGGGTCGGAGGCTGCGATGCGCGTGAAATCCCGGAAGCCGCCCGCCGCGTACTTGAACACTTCCGAACGGGTCACCTCCTCGAGATCAGCGGCTGTTCCGACGATGTTGTAGGCGATGAGGTGGGGCAGGTGCGAGGTGACGGCGAGCACCAGATCGTGGTGCGCGGGGTCCATAATCTCGATCGTCATGCCGGCCTGGCGCCACAGCTCGGCGACACGATCGACAGCCTCTTGGTTGGTCTCGGGCGGCGGGGTCAGAATGCACCAGTGGCCGTTGAAGAGCTCAGCGAACCCCGACTCTGGACCTGAATGTTCCGTGCCGGCGACCGGGTGGGCGGGAACGAAATGCGCCCCGTCCGGCATGTGTGGACCCACGTCGCGAATCACCGCCTGCTTCACCGAGCCGACATCGGTCACTATCGCGCCCGGCTTGAGGCTCGCTGCAATGGCTGCTGCCAGGCTGCCGTAGGCTCCGATCGGCGTGCACAGGACGACGATGTCAGCGTCCCTGACACAAGCTGCCGGGTCCGCCTCGACGCTGTCGACGAGGCCAAGCTCCTCAGCGCGCACACGCGTCGCGCCCGATCGAGCGCAGCCGGCGATATGACTCACCAGGCCATCGCGCCGGACGAGACGGGCGAGCGACGAGCCGATCAGGCCGAGGCCGATGATGGCAATGCGCTCGCAGATAGCGGGTTCAACCATGACGACCTAGCTGGTCTGGGCGGCGTGCCGGCAGAGGGATTCGAGCAACCGGGCGTTTTCCTCGTCACGACCGACAGTGATGCGCAGGCAGTCGGGTAGGCCATAGGCCGTCATCTCGCGAACGATGATGCTGTCGCCCCGCAGGTGGCCGTCGGCCGCCCGCGCCGCCGCTGCGTCGGCGAATCGCACCAGCACGAAGTTGGCGACGCTCGGCACCACGGGGAAGCCGATGGCGGTGATATCATAGCTCAGTTTCGGCAGCCAATGATCGTTGTGGGCGCGCGCGGCATCGAGGTGCGCGCTATCCTCGAGCGCGGCGATACCGGCCGCCTGGGCGGGTGCGGTCACATTGAACGGTTGGCGCAGCCGGTTGAGCACGTCGGCGACCGCTGGCGGGCAATACGCCCAGCCCAGACGAAGCGCGGCCAGCCCGTAAGCCTTGGAGAAGGTCCGGGTCATCACCATTGTCTCGTAGCGATCGACGAGTTCGAGGCCGGATGTGTAGTCGTTGCATTCGGCGAACTCCGCGTAGGCCGCATCGATCACAAGCAGAACATTTTCGGGCAGGCCCTCGCGCAGGCGCACGAGCTCATGGGCCCCGAGATAGGTGCCGGTCGGGTTATTGGGATTGGCGATATATACAACGCGGGTGCGTGCGCTCACATGATCGAGCAAACAGGTCACGTCAGCACGGTACTCGGTCTCCGGCGCGGCCACCGGCGTCGCTCCGACGCCCGTGGCCGAGAGCCGATAGACGAGAAAGCCATACTGCGAGTACAGCACCTCGTCGCCGGGTCCGGCGTAGGCACGAGCGAGCAAGTCGAGCACCTCGTCTGAACCGTTGCCGCACACGATGCGCGCCGGATCGAGGCCATGCCGGGTCGCGATCGCATCGCGTAGGCGCTGGGTCGAACCGTCCGGGTAACGGTGCAGCTCGCCCGCGACCTGGCGATAGGCAGTCATCGCATGCGGGCTCGGACCCAAGGCCGATTCGTTAGATGCCAGCTTGATGACCTGCGCCACTCCCGCGATGGCGTTGCCGCCACCGACGTAGGGGACGATGTCGAGGATCCCCGGGCGGGGGGTGAGCTGATGCATCACGTGGCGACCGCCAGATCGCTGCTGTCGATGGGAACCGGATACCCGCCAAGGGCCGAAACGCGCATGACAGCAGGCGTCCTGACGAGGGCGAATAGGCGTTCGTCGCCCCTGGTAACAAAGCCGTCCACCTCGACGAGGTGGAGGTAGCAGCCACTCTCGCCGTCGGCCTCGTCGAGGGTGGCCGTACAGCGCCCGGCTATACCGACGGATTTGAGCGCGTCGACGAGCCGTGGCCGGCTGATCTGTGCCTGGGCGGTCACCACCAGCAAGCTAACATCGGCGCCGCTCTCCACGAAGGGGGCCGAGCCGATCACCAGTGCCGAGAGCTGCTCGGCGCGGTTGGTCCGATCCTCGAAATAGGGCAGCCGCATGACGACGTGCGGGCCGTCATGCGGCATATCAACAAGTTGAGGCCACCACGGACTTTCGTCATCGGCGAGAGGCACCGGAAGCATGGCGAAGGCGCCGGCTTGCGACGACATCCAGCGGAACACTACGCCCGCTGATCGATGCAGTGTCATTGGCGTCGCCGAGCCGAAATGGTTGCGTGCGAGGTCCCAATAGCCGACCGAGTTCTCGGGCGCGCAGATCGCCACCGATAGCGGCCCTTGAAGGCGCAGCGAGGCGGCCACAATCTCTCGCCACATTCGAAATATAACGGCATGGGGCAGCGGCCCCGTGTGGCGGCGCAGCCGTCGTCCCATCAGCGCCGCCTCGCGTTGCGGGCGCATTCCACTGCCGCCGGGCGGATTCTTCTTGGCGCTGGCCAGCGTTCCGACCACCTCGGTCCGGCGGACGAGGCGATCATGTATGACATCGTCGATGTAGTCGATCTCGGCCCGCAGGCGATCGAGATCGGGATCGTCGGACATCGGATTTCCCATTGCGGAGGCTGGTCTAGAGACCGCTACAAGTAGACCCGCGATCACCAAAAATCAAAGAAAACGTTGACAATCAAAGGTCTTGACGCGAGTTTGCAGTCCCCCTGTTGCGGGGCTGCGGAGGCTCGCAACGCCATGGATCAAGCCCTGCATACGTCACTCAATGTCCAGACCATAACGCGGTTCGGCAAGGTCGTCGAACTCGGGCGAGATGCGCCTCTGACGCTCGATAGCGGCGCCACGCTCGGTCCGTTTCACATGGCCTTTCAGTCGTATGGCGAGCTCAACTCCGACCGCTCCAACGCGGTGCTGGCGTGCCACACCTTGACCAGCGATCAGCATATCGCCGGCACCCACCCCGTGACAGGCATGAAAGGCTGGTGGGATATGATCGTCGGGCCTGGAAGACCCCTCGATACTGACCGCTATTTCGTCATTTGCTCGAATGTTTTGGGCGGCTGCATGGGCACGGCGGGCTCTAACCAGCTGGATTCTCGAACCGGCGAACTCTTCGGCACCGATTTTCCCGTGGTCACCATCGCCGACATGGTCCGCGCGCAGGCGATGCTATTGGATCATCTGGGCATCGATAAGCTGTTCTGTGTGATCGGTGGCTCGATGGGAGGAATGCAGGTCCTTGAGTGGGCGGCGAGTTATCCAGATCGGCTGTTTGCGGCGGTGCCGATCGCCTGCGCGGCCCGCCATTCGGCGCAGAACATCGCCTTTCACGAGGTTGGCCGACAAGCCATCATGAGCGATCCCGATTGGCGTCAGGGCAGCTACCTGCAGCAGGGCACGACGCCGCGTCGCGGCTTGGCGGTGGCCCGCATGATGGCCCACATCACCTACCTCTCGGAGGCGGCGTTGGGGCGCAAGTTTGGCCGCAACCTGCAGGACCGATTCGCCATCAGCTATGGTTTTGATGCCGACTTTCAGGTGGAAAGTTACCTGCGATACCAGGGTCAGTCGTTCGTCGATCGGTTCGACGCCAACTCATACCTCTATATCACCAAGGCGATGGACTACTTCGATCTCGCGACGGATCACGGCGGCGACCTTGCCAACGCGTTTGCGGGCACGACGACGCGCTTCTGCCTGATCTCGTTCACCAGCGATTGGTTGTTCCCGACCGCCGAGAGCAGAGAGATCGTTCATGCCTTGAACGCGGTCGCGGCGAACGTGAGCTTCGTCGAGATCGAGACCGATACCGGTCACGATGCCTTCCTCTTGAATGTGCCGGACTTCCACGCTGCGCTGACCGGCTTCCTCGACGGCGCCGCAACGCACCGCGGATTGCTCTGCTCGTGAGTGAGGCAGGCGGCGGCGAGGGGACGGAACGTGCGGCGCTGCGCGGCGACCTCCAGCTTGTCGCTGATCTGATCGAGCCGCGCGCGCGGGTGCTCGACGTGGGCTGCGATGACGGCGCGCTTCTCCACTATCTCGAGAGCCACAAGGGGGTGGACGCACGTGGCGTCGAGATCAGCGATGTCGGCGTTCGCACCTGCGTCAGCAATGGTCTATCCGTGATTCAAGGCAATGCCGATACCGACCTCAGCGACTATCCCTCGAACGCATTCGACTACGTCATTCTGACCCAGACGCTCCAGACGGTGCATCGCCCCAAGACGGTCCTGCAACAGCTGATGCGCATCGGCGATCGCGCCATCGTCTCGTTCGCCAACTTCGGCTATTGGCGCGTCCGGGCCTATTTGATGACGCGCGGGCGCATGCCGTTGACCAAAGCCTTCGGCCAACCGTGGTACGAGACCGCCAACATTCACGTTTGCACGTTTCGCGATTTTGAGGCCCTGTGTCGCGTGCTCGGCATCGCGATTCGCCGGCGCATCGCGGTCGACCACCAGGGCAGGGTGGGCGCCTTTCCGGCTGTCGGGCCGCTTGCCAACGTCTTTGGCGAGTTCGGTATTTTTCTTCTCGAAAAACGGTGAATTCGCGCCCCAATCCGAGCCGGTAACGCTTCATTAGCCCGTCGCTTAAGCCTACATACACGGGTATGCGGGCAAAGTATGCGCCTGATATTATCCGGTAAAGGAGGGAACTAGGCGCGAAGGTCAAGCAGCAGAAGAGTAAGTCGGGGGCGCCTTCAGCGGCCGCCAGCGAGACCGGCCAGTCGGCGGGTCAGGTGCTGCTTGCAGCCCGCGACCTCTCACAGCAAGCCGAGCAGCTGCGCGGGGAAGTCGACCGGTTCCTCGCTTCAGTCAGGGCGGCGTAGACTGCGGAACCGGCCCTGGTTCGTTGGACGATGGCGGCTCACGGCAAACGCCACTCTGGGAGATCACCAGAAGGGCCCGCGCAAGCCGGCCCTTCCTTTATGGGTAGCTGTCCGAGTGTCGTGCTGCCGCCCGCGCTGCCGCGGCGGTTGAACGGGGCAGGGGCACCAGCAATCGCCGCCGCCGGCGCGCGCGTTCGGGAGTCGCGGCGTAGATCTGCTTGGTGGCCTCGACGATGAGCACGCCGGACAGCGCCGAGAGCCACCGTCCTCCCAACTTTTCGAACGCGGGCGCAGTGCGCAGTACGATCGGGCGATCGACCGGCGGCAGATAGAGGGCGCCGGTGGCAGGACCGGGCGAGAACATCGTGTCGCGCAACAGCCGGACCACCTGAGGCGGGCTATAGGGATGGCCGTGGCCGAACGGTGAGCGCTCGAAGTGTGCCCAGATGCCGCGCCGGTTCGGCACCACAGCGAGCAGCCTGCCCTGCGCCGTCATGACCCGCCACACCTCGCGCAGCAAGGGACGCACCCGTTCGCTGGTTTCCAGCGCATGTATCATCAAGACACAGTCGAAGCTCGCGTCCGCGAACGGCAGTTCGTCTTCCTCGGCCAGGCTGACGAGGCTCGGGGCCGCTTCCGGCCAGTGTACGACGCCCTGATTGGCCGGCATGGCTGCGACGACCCGCTCGGCCTGCCCGCGAAACGGCCTTAGATAGGGCGTCGCGAACCCAAGGCCAAGGACGCTCAGATCGTTCATATTCGGCCATATTTCGCGGATGCGGCGGCGGATCATCCGTCGGGCAACCTGCCCGAGATCTGACGCATAAAAGTGATTCAGATCGATAACGTCGGGGCGCATGCGGTCATTCTACCACGCTCTCGCGCTGAATCAGTCGTCAGCGCAGTTCAGCGTCGAGCAGCTCCAGCCCCCATCGCCGGCAAACCGTACACACTCACCAGATCGATCAACAGATCGGTAAACGGAGTGTCGCCATCCGATGGCGCGAGCCGATGCAGAGGTGGGCGCAGGTCCCGAAGGCCCGCCCTCTCCGATGGCTTTCACGAGAACGAGGCGAAGGCGCGTCTGCGGTCCATCGCTGCCGGGCATCCGATCCAGTTGATTCTCTTTACACCGCGCGGCGGCCGAACGAGCTTCAACGAGCCCACCATGCATTTGGCGCGCCCGTCGGCCGAACAAGTAATCAGCCCACGATCGTGCATCCAAACATGGCGAGTGTCGCCGAGCGGCAGCCGGTAGCGGCAGTCGTAGTAGCTGCGTTCGTTGATATGGCGGAATAGCACCCCGGAGCGGATCGCTCGATCCGAGCTCGCAATCCAGGCCTCGAAGGCTTGCGGCGTCGACGGCGCGCCGCCGTAAGCGAATTTGACCATCACGGCGGCGTTTTCCGACCAGACGATCCGGTCAGCGATCATGTCCCAGTCGTAGCCCGCGTCGCCCGCACGGGCGACATCGCCACGCACGCGTTCGAGTGAGATGCGGCGGCCGCGGTCCGCGTCGGCGCCTGATCCGCCGCGCTCGGAGCGTTCGTCGTGGGTCGGCTCGACGGGCATCGCTTCCTTCCTGGTCAGCCTCCCAAGAATAGGAAATGATGGTTAAGAAACGCTTCAAGACCCGTCGATCGAGCCCATCGAGCCGATAGCGTTGCGCTACGCCGGCTCTTTGGCAACATCGGGGGATGTAGTACTCTAGAGTCTTTCGATGGTAGGGCGAGCCAACGCTCGAAAGTCATAGATGTCGGGAGGGTCCATCGCCCAGGGCGGCAGCGGCGCCAGTCCGACCGGGCATTTACACTATGTTGGCGTTAAACGTTAAGTAACCTTTCAGAGCTAGTGCTGCCGGGATATCTGCCACGCTAGGAGGGGAGTAACACACAGACATGCCCGCCGCAGTCGGATACGCTGCACCGCTGCCGGTCATACCCGATTCGTTCGCCCTTCCAACTCCAGCCAACGTCTCGCTGGAGCCGCGTAGCCGCGAGACGATGGTGCACAACCCGGTTCGCGAGCCGGACGCGACTGAGCACCGTTTTGGGCGGACCGGACGCGTCAAGGCATTTGTGCGTCCGCGCGGCAGGCCAGACGACCTCGGGGCGCGACGGGGTGACGGCCGCGCGCCCCGAGACCACAGATCCGTCAGCGTTCAACTCGACTTCGGCGCCCATTCAAGTCCCTTCCTAGCCCAGGTCGTCGCTCAACACGAGCCCCCTGGCCAGGCGCCGAACTCCCAGGAGTTGGCGGCTACCGCGACTACAGCATATGAATTAGTACAGCGGCGTTCGGAGGCCTACATCGGGCTGCTGATACCCACCGAGATCCGCGTCTAGCGCAGTCGATCGGCCGCCGATGAACTATTGTCGCGGCCGCGCACCGGTATGGTACTAGCTGTAGGCCGTTCGCTGCCCCGGTTCCCTCGCGAACTCCTATCCCTCATGTCAGACAACACAACAGTTCATGCGCTCTTGTCCGTCGGCGCGGGCGCGGATGCCGCGCTGCTCGCGCCGGAGCGTTCAGTCATGACGTACGAGGTCTTGCGCCAGCATATCGGCGACGTGGCGCAACAGCTTAACGGTCTGGGTGTCGGCCGCGGCGATGGTGTGGCGATTGTGCTGCCGAACGGCCCGGAGCTGGCGGCAAGCTTGCTCGCCGTGACCGCGGCGGCCACGGCCGCGCCCCTCAATCCGGCCTACACCGCCGACGAGTTCGCCTTCTACTTCGATGACCTCTCGGTTGTGGCGTTGATCGCGACCGCCGGCGACGAGAGCGTGGCGCGAGAGGTTGCCCGCGCGCGCGGCGTCCAGATACTAGATCTGGTCGTGCCGCCGGGCGCGGCGGCTGGCAAGTTTGAATTGCGCGGAACCGCGGGGCCCACCGTCGAGCGTGGCGGCTGCGCCCAACTCGACGATATAGCTCTCGTTCTCCATACCTCGGGCACTACCGCGCGTCCCAAGATCGTGCCGCTGACACAGCGCAACCTGGCCGTGGCGGCTGGCAACGTCGGCGTCAGCTTGGATCTGGGGCCCGAGGACCGGTGCCTCAACATCATGCCACTGTTCCATATCCACGGCATGATCTCCGGGATACTCGCGAGTTTGGCGGCCGGCGGCAGCGTTTATTGCAGCCCCGGTTTCAGCGCACTTCGCTTCTTCACCTGGCTCGAGGAGTCTCAAGCTACCTGGTACACTGGCGTCCCGCCCATGCACCAGTTGATCGCCGGGCGGGCCGCCCGCAACCCGGAGCGCATCGCCCGCTCGCGGCTGCGCTTCATGCGCTCGGCGAGTTCGGCGCTGTCGGTGAACGTTCTGGCGGAGTTCGAGAACTCCTTTGGCGTGCCGGTGATCGAGGCCTATGGCATGACCGAAGCGACTCACCAGATTGCTTCGAATCCACTGCCGCCCAAGCTGCGCAAACCAGGGACGGTCGGGATCGCCGCCGGCTGTGACATCGCCATCTTGAATGAATCTGGTCGTCATCTGTCGACTGGCGAGATCGGCGAGATCGCCATCCAGGGCGAAAGCGTCATGGGCGCCTACTTGGACAACCCGGCGGCCAATGCGAGCGCGTTTGTTGATGGCTGGCTTCGGACCGGCGACCAAGGGGTGATGGATGCCCAGGGCTACCTGACTATTACCGGTCGCCTCAAGGAGATTATCAACCGTGGCGGCGAGAAGATATCGCCCAAGGAAATCGACGATGTTTTGCACGAGCACACGACTGTGGCGCAGGCGGTAACCTTCGCTCTGCCCCATGACAAACTTGGGCAGGAGGTGGCGGCCGCCGTCGTCTTCAAACATCGGATGTCGACGACCGAGCAAGAGCTAAAGGATTTTGCCGGCGCCCGCCTGGCGCCGTTCAAGGTGCCGCGCTTGATCGTATTTCGTGATCATTTGCCGCGCGGGCCCACCGGCAAGGTCCAACGCATCAACATGGCCGAGCAACTAGGATTGACAAAGCCGGATCAGGCGGCGCCATGAAGGTCTGCGTTGTCGGCGCGGGCGCGATCGGCGGCTATGTTGGTGCGCTTCTCGCGGAGGCGGGCATCGATGTCAGCCTGATCGCGCGCGGACCGCACCTCGCTGCGATGCGCACCAATGGCCTGAAGCTGTTGATCGGCGATGGCGAGGTCCACGTCAGACCACAATGCACCGATGATCCGAGTGAGCTCGGGCCACAGGACTACGTTATCATCGCGCTTAAGGCCCACTCGGTGCCGCCGATGGTCGAGCGCCTAGTGCCGCTCTTGGGACCGGAGACCGCCGTGGTCACGGCCATGAATGGCATTCCCTGGTGGTATTTCCACAAGCTCGGGGGCCCTTTTGAGGGCTTCCGGCTCGAGACCGTCGATCCGGGCGGTATGCAATGGAGCCACCTCGGGCCGGAGCGGGCGATAGGGGCGGTGCTCTATCAGGCCTGCGCAATCGCCGCGCCGGGCGTCATCCGCCACACCTTCGGCGACCGCCTTCCGCTCGGCGAGCCTGACGGCAGCCGCTCGGAGCGGTGCCAGCGACTGAGCAAGGCGATGATCGGCGCGGGCATCAAGGCCCCCGTGCGCCGGTGCATCCGCGACGACATCTGGATGAAGCTCTGGGGTAACCTGTCGTTCAACCCGGTCAGCGCGCTGACCCATGCGACCATGGCGACGATCGGCGGTGATCCCGGCACTGGAGCGGTTGTGCGAGCGATGATGGTCGAGGCGCAAGGTGTGGCGGAAGCGCTCGGCGTGCGTTTCGCCATCGGCGTCGATGAACGGATCGAGAGTGGCCGCTCGGTCGGTGCCCACCGCACCTCGATGCTGCAGGACCTCGATGCCGGCCGGCCGATGGAAATCGACGCTCTCATCGGCGTCATTCGCGAACTCGGCGAGATGGTCGCCGTTCCCACGCCGACTATCGACACTATCCACGCGCTGGTTGTTCAGCGCGCCCGTGAGGACAACTGCTACCCGGGCTGAGACGGCCGCCACGCAGCCCTGGGCCGCCGTTCGATCCAACAGAGATCGAGTGAGAGAGTAAGGTGTGAACGAGCGCATTCGCGCGCCGGCCAGTCTGGTCGGGGCCGCATTTCTGATGACGATGTCCTCGGGCTTCGGACAGACATATTTCATCGCCATCTTCGCGCCGTGGCTGAAGGCCGACCTGGGCTTGAGCGACGGGGGTTTCGGCGGTTTCTACACTCTGGCCAATGTGGCGAGCGCGGGAGCTCTGATGTGGGCCGGCAGGTTCGCTGACCGTTTCCGCATCCGCTGGCTCGCCGTCGCCACGCTGATATGCCTCGCCCTGGCGTGCGCTGCGATGGCGGGTGTTTCCACGGGCTGGCTACTGTTGCCGATCCTGTGCGGATTGCGGCTGTTTGGGCAGAGTTCTTTGGTGCATCTCGCGCTCACCGGAGTCGGCCGCTGGTATGCGCGCCGCCGCGGTCGGATGATATCACTCGCCGTGCTCGGCCATCCAGTCGGCGAGGCCGTGATGCCGGTCACCGCCGTCATGCTGATCTCCGTCGTTGGTTGGCGGCAAACCTGGCTGATCGGGGCGGCGGTTCTGTGCCTGATCTCGGTGCCCCTCGTCTTGTTTTTTTTGCGCAAAGAGCCGCCCCACGACCAGGCTGTCGATACCGGAGGCGGTCCACTGGCGCCACGGCGCGAGTGGACGCGCGCCGAGGTATTGCGAACGCCGGTATTCTTCGCCGTGCTGCTAGGGATCGTCGCGCCGGCTTTCGTCATGACGGCTGTCTTTTTCCACCAAGCCTATTTGGTGGAGACCAAGGGCTGGACGCTTGCCTGGTTCGTCGGCTGGCTCCCTGTCTACGCGGGTACCAGCGTTCTGACGGCACTCCTGACTGGCTGGCTGGTCGATCGCTTCCACGCCCGCCAATTGCTGCCGTTGTTCCTATTGCCGATGGCCGCAGGCGTGCTGGTCCTTGCCCTCTCCCGTTCGCCCTACGCCGTTCCTGTTTTCATGGTGCTGGGCGCACTCACCACTGGCAGTGGATCGACCCTGCTCGGCGCGTTGTGGGCGGAGCTGTTCGGAACGCGAAATCTCGGCGCTATCCGCTCGGTCGCGTTCTCCATCCAGGTGTTTATCTCCGCCTTGGCGCCCGGGCTGATTGGTATCCTGCTTGATCTCGGTGTTCGTCTTGAACATCAGTACATGGTCATGGTGGCCTATACGATACTGGCCACGTTGTGGCTGAAACTGCTGGTGCCACGTTTGCATCGCCTCGCGCGAGCGTAAGATGGGCGTGAACGTAGGACGCGTGGAGAGACGGTCATGACCGATGCGCCCATCAATTTGGGCAAGATTCGAACCGCGCTGGAGGCCCGGCGGGAGGCCCTCCACGCCGCCAGCGAGAACACCTCGGGCGATCGCCGCCCGGTCGAGCTCGATCAGGCATCGGTAGGCCGCCTGTCGCGCATGGATGCCCTGCAAGTGCAAGCCATGGCTCACGCGGTCGAGCGCAGACGCGGCCACGAGCTCGAGCGTATCAAAGCCACTCTCGGACGGATCGATGACGGCGAGTTCGGCTTATGCATCACATGTGGCGAAGAGATAGCGCCCAAACGCCTGGCCCTCGACGCCACGACACCGACGTGCATAGGCTGCGCGTCGGGCAGGTCGTGAGGGGCTGCAATCGGTCGTACCGTGCGCCCGCGACGCCAGCCGCTACCCAGGCTAAGGCGCGAAAAGGGCTTGGGGGGAAAGCCGGCTCCCGCGCCTTCGCTGAAACCGTTTGTGAACAAGGGTCTACGGCATTTTCGCGGGAGCTGGCCGGGGCTCATTTTCCGTCTATAAAAGGGCAGGCCTCGCCGTTGGCATTTGCGCACATGAACGGGCGTTGGGCGAGATCGGGTTGATTTTGTTGTGATAGGCTCTTGCCCAGGGTGGCGCGGGGGGAGCGTGGCGGTGACCCACGAGCAGAAGCCGTGGTGGTATGAGCAACAAAAGGATGGCGTGGCCCGGCGCTGGGACCAGGAGGGAAGCGAGGCAAGCGGACGCGTCTACATGAAGGACGGGTGGGCATGTTGGACGCGGGACGTGCCCGACGACTTCAGACGTTGCAGCTGCGTTTTTGGGGCCCCATGAGGCTCGCGCCAAAGTCACAATGAATATGTGGCCGTGGTAACCGGCTGTGGTGGGGAGGCGAGCGCCACGATGTTCTCATTCTCCGTCGAGGACTGAGAGACGAGTCGCGCCCCAGCTGTGAGCCGCCGGGTCCTTTGAGACGCGGCCCTTCGGGCCGTTTCTCATGACGAGGAGGGAGGCGCACCGCCCTGTCAACGCTGCCATCGCCAGCCCGCTAATACCCGAGCGCGCAGCCGTCCTTGCGGGGTTCGGAGCCACCGATGAGGGTGCCGCGTTTCCAATCGATCCAGATCGCTTGGCCACCGCCCAGCGGGATCGGGGCGGCCACGACTTTGTGGCCGATCTTGCGCAGCCGTTGGGCGGTCTCAGTCCTGACCCCGTGCTCCAGTTGCAGGGTGCCGTCGTAGTGGAATCCGCGCGGGCAGTCGAGCGCCTCCTGCACGTCCATGCCGTAGTCGAGGACGTTGGAGAGGACGTGCGCATGGCCTGTGGGCTGGTACTGGGCGCCCATCACGCCATAGGGCATCACCGCGCGCTTCCCCTTCATCACCATGCCGGGAATGATCGTGTGCAGCGGTCGTTTCGAGGGCGCGATGCAGTTGGGGTGGCCGGGCTCGACGACGAAGCCGCAGCCCCGGTTCTGCAACACCACGCCGGTCTTGGGACTGATCAGACCGGAGCCGAACGACAGGAACGTCGAGTTGATGAATGAAATGGCGTTGAGGTCGCGGTCGACCACCGTGAGATATACGGTCGTCGCGTGGGGCAGCGCCTCGCCCTCCTCGATATCGGTGATGACGCGCCGCGGCCGAATGCGGGCGCGCGCCCGGTCAGCGAACGCCTTTGAGAGCAGTTCGCGGATCGGCACCTTGGCGTACTCGGGATCGGCGATGAAGGTATCGCGGGCCTGATAGGCGAGGCGCGCGGCCTCGGCTTCGATGTGGAAGCGCGCCGGGCCGACCGGGTCGAGGTCGCCGATATCGTAGCCGGCCATGATATTGAGGATGATGAGTGCGGTTAGTCCCTGGCCGTTTGGTGGAATCTGGTAGGCGTCGTGGCCGCGATAGCGCGCCTTGATCGGCGCGACGTAATCGCTGTGATGGGCGGCGAAGTCATCCAGAGTGTGCAAACCGCCGAGCTTCTTCAGGTAGCGCGCCATGTCGGTGGCGATGGCGCCCCGATAGAACGCGTTGGGGCCTTCCCTCGCGATCCGGCGCATGGTCTTGCCGAGCTCGGGCTGGCGGTGGATGTCTCCCACGTTCGGGGGCTTGCCGCCGGGCAAGAAGATGCGCCCCATGTTCGGATCGTTCTTGAGCAGATCGACGAGCCCGGCCCAGTCGTTGGCGCTGCGCGGGGTGACCGGCGCGCCCTCCTCGCAATAAGTGATGGCTGGCGCCAGACAGTCGCCGAGGCTGCGGGTGCCGTGGTCCTCGAGAATGCGATGCCAGGCGTCGATGGCGCCGGGGATGGTGACGGAATGGGGGCTACGCGGATCGATCTTGCAGATGCCGCGGTCGAGAAACCACTCCGGCGTGGCCCCGGCCGGGGCGCGGCCCGAGCCGTTGAGGCCAATCACCTTGCCTTCGCCGCGCGGCACATAGAGGATGAAGCAATCACCGCCGATGCCGGTCGACTTGGCCTCGACCGCGCACAACACCGCGCTCGCCGTTATCGCCGCGTCGACGGCGTTGCCGCCATCCTGGAGCACGTTGATGGCGGCGAGTGTCGCCAACGGATGCGAGGTGGCGGCCATGCCGTTGCAGGCATGCACCGTGGAGCGGCCGGGTAGCTGGAAGTCGCGCATATTCCCCCCTGCGAGGCGACAAACGGCCGCAGTATGCACGGCGAATCGCCGAGTGCAACGTGGGCTCGGGGAGCGCCGCGTGCGCGACGTTCAAGGTGCACGTGCCCGGGGATGGCCGTTGTTGCATGCTCCGCTTGACGCGAGCTCCAGGGCAGCGCCTCGGTCAGGCCCTAAGGTGCTTGGCCGGGTGGTACAAGGAACGGGCGCGGCTGGCCGGCGCGCCCCGGCGACAGGTGGGTCAGCGTAGGCGGACGACGATGTATTTGATGAAGGCGTCGCCGACACTGGATTGGCTGGCGCTACGCCAGACCTCGAGCGTGCGCTCGTAGCTCGGATAGATACTGCGGATATTGACCGCCGAAGGGTCCACATACTTGCTGGCGCGCAGGCCCTTTACACGCCCGCCCAAGACCAGATAGAGCTCTTATTCTGCCATGTTGCGCCGCGCTTCTGATATCGGTTAGGCGTTCCCCGGCATTGGGGGGGCAGCGAGAGTGTTACATATCGGCGACGGTCATCAGCGTGGATCCATCGCTGAGTCCAACAAAGCGAGATTCTGGCCGCCTACCGTATCCAAAGAGTTAACGCGCTCCGCGTTGGGTAGGACTGGCGAAGACGCGGCGGACCATAGGCTCGAACGCGTCGAGGGGCATGGTCGGGTAGTCGGGGTCGAACGAGGGCTGGTCCCAGCGCTCGCAGAACTCGGCCGTGAACTCGAAGTGCGGATGGCCACGGAACCGCTCGCGCGCGTCGCGGTCGCGGCCGATGTGGTGCCAATAGTAGTAGCCTTGGAAAATGCCGTGGTGGATCACCATCCACAGGGTGCGTTCCGACACGTGGGGCTTGAGGATAGCGCCGGCGATTTCGGCGTGATTTTGGGGCGCGAGCATATCGCCGATGTCGTGGAGGACCGCGGCCACCACGACCTCCTCCTCAGCATCGTCATGGTAGGCGCGGGTCGCGGTCTGGAGCGAATGACCAAGCCGGCTGACCTGGTAACCGCCGAACGAATCGGCGAGGGCAGCCAAGTGGGAAAGCACCCGATCGGCGGCGCCCTCACGGTATTCCGTGCCCAGGCCCTCGAGGAAGCGGTACTCCTCTGCATTGCCCTGGTCCATGCTCGTGAAGGAAACGGTGTCCATGGCGCTCACCCGCTGTAGGGCACCTGAGGTACGCCGCGCACGCCCAGGTCGATGGCAAAGATACTCCCGACTTTCATGTCATTTTCCCTGGCTCGGTAATAGGCGTCACTTGATCTTAGGCGCGCCCGCGCGTGGGCGGCAAGGGGAAGCTCCATGGATCGAGCCTTGTCTGGCGCGACCCACGGCGGCTAGGTTCACTTTGTCCGAACGGGAGGCAGGCAGTATGGCAGATTCGTTCGATCTTGCGGACATCGAGGCGGCCCGTTCAGCACTCGGCGATCGGGTGATCGAGACGCCTGTTCATCGCTGGCGCGGGCTGGAGATTGAGGACGCGCTCAGCGCGGGGACGGAGGTCGTCCTCAAACTCGAGCTGTTGCAACACACCGGCACCTTCAAGCCGCGCGGCGCGCTGACCAACATGCTGAACCTCTCGCCAGCGGCTCTCGCGTGCGGAGTCACGGCGGTGAGCGCCGGCAACCATGCTATCGCCACGGCCTATGCGGCCAAGATCCTTGGCGCTAGCGCCAAGGTGGTGATGATGGAGGCGGCCAATCCGCTGCGGGTCGATCTCTGCCGGCGCTACGGCGCCGAGATCGTCCAGGTTGCGGACGTGCACACCGCGTTCGAGACGGTCAAGCGGATCGAGCATGACGAGGGTCGGGCGTTCATCCATCCGTTCGAGGGGCGGCTCACAGTGCTCGGCCAAGCTACGCTCGGGCTCGAGCTGTGCCGCCAGGTTGCGGACCTCGATGCCGTCATCGTGCCGATCGGCGGCGGCGGCCTGTGCGCGGGCATCGCGCGCGTTGTCAAATTGATGCAACCGGACGCCCTGGTGTTCGGCGTCGAGCCCGAGGGCGCCGACACCATGCACCGCAGCTTCGTGGCCGGCGCGCCGCAGACCATCGACGCCGTCCAGACGATCGCCGACAGCCTCGGCGCGCCCTATGCCGCGCCCTATAGCTTCGAGCTCTGCCGCCGCCACGTCGATGAGCTGGTGATGGTCAACGATCAGGCGATGCGCCGGGCCATGGCGCTGCTGTTTTGCGAGATGAAGCTCGGCGTGGAGCCGGCCGGGGCGGCGGCGACGGCGGCGCTGATCGGACCGCTGCGCGAGCGCCTGCGCGGCAAGCGGGTCGCCGTCATCGTCTGCGGGGCCAACATCGACACGGCGAGTTTCTGCCGCCTTGTTGGGCGCGCCGATTAGGCCGTTTCGCCGTCATTCTGGACACGACTTTTGTAGCGGCGCGGTTGGTCACGACTCGTCCCGAAAGGGAGGGGGCGAGTCCCGACAAGTGGCGGTTAGACCGGGCGGCGGGCGTTAAGAGCGGCGATGAGGGTGCCGTCGTCGAGGTAGTCGAGTTCGCCGCCTACCGGGACGCCGTGGGCGAGCCGCGTGACGGTGACGGCGAGGTCGGCCAGGCGGTCGACGATGTAGTGGGCGGTAGTTTGCCCATCGACCGTGGCGCTGGTGGCAAGAATCACCTCGCGGCAGTCATCGGCCCGGGCGCGCTCGACCAGGCGAGCAATGTTCAGATCCTCGGGGCCGACACCGTCGAGGGCCGACAGCGTGCCGCCGAGGACGTGATAGAGGCCACGGTAGTTGCCCGAGCGATCGAGCGCCCACAAATCGGCGACCTCCTCCACGACACACAGGGTCGATCGGTCACGGCGGGGATCAGCGCACAGGCCGCACGGTTCGACTGTGTCGAGGTTGCCGCAGATCGAACAGCGGCGCACCCTTTCTGCGGCCGTGGCCAGGGCATCGGCGAGAGGCAGCAACAGCACGGCCTTGCGTTCGATCAAGTGCAGCGCAGCGCGGCGCGCCGACCGCCGACCGAGGCCCGGCAACTTCGCCAGCAGCTCGATGACCCGGTCGATCTCGGATCCCGTCATGGCGCGGCGCGCGGTCGACCGTTGCGAGGGACGCTCAGAACGGCAACTTGAGGCCGGCGGGCAGATTCATGCTGCCGGTGACCTTGCTCATCTCCTCGGCAGCTCGCGCCTCGACCTTGGTGCGCGCATCGTTGTCGGCGGCGACGATCAAGTCCTCGATGACCTCGGTGTCGCCGGCTTGCACGAGGCTTGGGTCGATCCGCACTCGGCGCATTTCGCCCTTGCCCGACAGCGTCACCTTGACCATCCCGCCACCGGCCGCCCCGTCGATCTCGATCTCCTCGAGCTGCTCTTGGGCGGCGGCCAACTTGGTTTGCATCTCTTGTGCCTGTTTCAGCATCTGGCCCAGGTTCTTCATGCGAATGTCTCTCCGTTGTCGAGTGCGGCATCATGGCCGGCGTCGTGGTCAGCGTCAGGCCTCACGGCGGGGATGTCATGGACATCGACAATCTCGGCCCCGGGAAACGCTGCCATGACCGCTTGTACGCTCGGATGCTGGGCGGCTCCAGCGCGCCGCTCCTCGACCATGATCTCGTCCTGCCGCGTCAAGGTGGGCGCGCCGGCCGCGTCCGACACCACGATCTCCCAAGGCTGGCCGGTCCAGCGCTCCAGGCACTCGCGCAACTGGCGCGGGAGGTTCTGCGGCGCTGTCGGTTCGGGGTGAATTTCGATCTGGCCTGGTGCAAAACTAACCGGCCGCACATCGTTCTTGAGGCTGGCGTAGAGTCGCATTTCGCCGTGCTCGGCCGCGAGTTCGGCGACTGCGACGAACGATCGCGGCTGTGCCTTGGTGGTCACGGGCGCGGTCGCCGCGGCGGGCGGTGTGTTGGTCGGGGGCGATGCGTTGGGGGCGGGCGACGACGGAGTAGGAGCGGGCGGCGCGCCCCCGTCCGCGAGTCGCGAGACCAAATCCGCCGGCGTCGGCAGATCGGCCACATGGCAGAGCCGGATTAACACCATCTCGGCCGCGGCCAACGGGTGGGGCGCCGTTTGGGTCTCGGCCAGCCCCTTGAGCAGCATCTGCCAGGCGCGTGCCAGCGCCGCCATGCTCAACTTGTCGACCATGACGCGGCCGCGCGCCCGTTCGCTCTCGGCGACGCCCACATCATCGCCGACCTCAGCGACGACCTTGAGGCGGGTCAGCCAATGGGTCAGTTCGAGCAGGTCCTGGAGAATGACAATGGGGTCGGCGCCGGTTTCGTATTGTTCTCCTAGGATTGCCAGGGCTTGAGCGATGTCGCCGCCGAACACGCTGTCGAGCAGATCGAGAATGCGGGTGCGATCGGCGAGTCCTATCATGCGCCGGATTTCAGCCTCGCCGCTGGCGTCGCCATAGGCGATGGCCTGGTCGAGCAGCGACAAGCCATCGCGCACCGAGCCTTCGGCCGCGCGCGCGATGAGCGCGACGGCGGCTGGATCGATCTTCGCATTCTCTTTGGCCGCGATCGCCGACAGGTGCTCGGCAAGGCGTTCGACGGAAAGGCGGCGCAGGTCGAAACGCTGACAACGCGAGAGCACCGTGACCGGTACCTTACGGATCTCCGTGGTGGCGAGGATGAAGGTCACGTGTGGCGGCGGTTCTTCGAGGGTTTTGAGCAGGGCGGCGAACGCCGGCGGCGACAGCATGTGTACTTCGTCGATGATGTAGACCTTGAACCGAGCCGACACCGGCGCGTAGTGGACTGAATCGGTGAGTTCGCGCATACGGGTAACGCCGGTGTGGCTGGCGGCGTCGATCTCCAGCACATCGACGTCGCGATCCTCGGCGATGGCCCGGCAATGCTCACAGACGCCGCACGGCCGCATGGTCGGCTCGCCGTGACCATCCGCGCCAACGCAATTGAGTGCGCGGGCGATGATACGGGCGGTCGTCGTTTTGCCGATACCGCGCACGCCGGTGAGGATAAACGCGTGGGCCAGACGGCCGGCCTCGAGCGCATTGTGGAGCGTGCGTACCATCGCTTCCTGGCCGATCAACTGGTCGAAGTCGGTCGGCCGGTACTTGCGGGCGAGAACGCGATAGCTGGGGTTTGCGTCCGTCATCGTCTGCGAGGGGCGCTAGGCGTGCTCATTGGTGAGGGTGGGTAGGATGTGGCGCGGTAGTGGGTGGGAGGCTGGTTGGGCGACCCGAACCAAACTCGTTACGGCTGCTTCCTTCCGGATCTGACCGGGTTGGCGAGCGGCCCGTCCGCCGCCAACCTCCCGCACACACTATATCAGGAATCGCCAGCACGAAGCCAAGGACGGCGGCACCGACCGGCATTGTCGGGGCGGGGACACTATGTCAGGCTCGGCTGCGATCGAATCGGTACATTATGACACGCCCCTCCGACCGTTCCTCGCCGCGCACCTCTGGCCCCGATCCCTACGTGTTCGCCGGCAACCCGTTGGATCGAGCGTCGAATCTGCGCAAGGACGACGATTGGGTCGCCAAGGCATATCGCGCCGACTCGAGCCGTATCCTTCCTTTGTGGCAGCTCAAGCCACTGGTGACCGGCGACGCGAGCCCCCGGCTCGCATGGCAATCGCTGGTGGCGCTGGCCGATGTGGCCACCGATGGCACGCTCGTGATGCTAGGGGTGCGCGACGGTTGCGCCTATTTCGCGGCGGATTTCTCTGAGGGGGCTGAGCCGGAGGGCGCGGGTTCGCTAGTCGCCCTCGGTCAGTTCGCGGATGCACGGGGCATCGCGCCTCAACTGGCGGCAGGCGAGGCGGGCACCTTGGCCCAGGCACGTTCGCTCGTCGATTGGCACCTACGGCACAGTTTTTGCGCGGTCTGCGGCGCCCGCACTGAGGCGGCCGACGGCGGCTACGTGCGGCGCTGCCCGTCGTGTGCCGCCGAACACTTTCCCCGCACCGATCCTGTCGTCATCATGCTGGTGTGCGACGGCGACGATTGCCTACTGGGCCGTCAGGCACATTTCCCCGAAGGCGTCTATTCGGCGCTGGCTGGTTTCCTCGAGCCCGGCGAGACGATCGAGGAAGCGGTCCGCCGCGAGGTGATGGAGGAGGCCGGAATCGAGGTCGGCGAAGTGCTCTACCACTCGTCGCAGCCGTGGCCGTTCCCCGCCTCGCTGATGATCGGCTGTATAGCCAAGGCCGCGGGCCGGCGCATAACGCTCGACACCTACGAACTGGAAGACGCGCGCTGGTTCTCGCGCGCGCAGGTTCATGAGGGTCTGAGTCGGGCCGGCGCATGGGAGGGCGAGACCCGCTTCCGCATGCCGCCCCCCTTTGCCATCGCGCATCAACTGGCGCACTGGTGGTCTGGCAACGTTCAGACGGATGCTCCCTAGCGCAATCTTGTTCCGCGACGGGATAGGGCGTAAGGGGGCCTAGCCCAGGCCTCGGAAGGGGTGGGCCGGGTATACGCCGAGGATCTTCAGGTAGGCGGTGAAGAACCCGAGCTCCTCCAGGGCGCGTTGCACGGGGGGCTGATCGGGGTGGCCCTCGATATCGCTGTAGAACTGGGTCGCGCTGAAGCTGCCGCCGACCATGTAGCTCTCGAGTTTGACCATGTTCACGCCATTGGTAGCGAAACCACCGAGCGCCTTGTAGAGCGCGGCGGGCACGTTGCGAACGCGGAAGACGAAGGTCGTCATCACGCGGCGCTGATCGACCGGCTCACTGGCCGCCTCGCGTGCCATTAAGAGGAACCGCGTGGTGTTGTGCGTGGCGTCCTCGATATCGGTGGCCAGCACGTCCAAGCCGTAGATCTGAGCCGCCAGACCTGAGGCGATGGCAGCGCGGCTCGGATCGCTGGCCTGGGCGACGTCGCGGGCGGCGCCGGCGGTGTCCGCGTGAACGTGGGCTCCCAGACCATGGGCGCGGACGAACGCGCGACATTGCGAGAGGGCTTGGACGTGGCTGTGGACCTCGCGCAGGCCCTCCAGAGTGGCTCCTTTGGGCGCGACGAGCTGGTGGTTTACGCGCTGGAAGTGCTCGCGCACGATGAACAGGCCCGATTCTGGCAGCAGGTGATGAATATCGGCCACGCGACCGGCGAGCGAGTTCTCCACCGGAATCATTGCGAGTTCGGCCGAGCCGCTGGCGACTGCCGAGAAGGTGTCCTCGAAGTTGTCGATCGGCACGGGCTCCATATCGGGGCAGGCCTCACGACAGGCGAGATCCGAGTAGGCGCCGGGGGCACCCTGAAAGGCGATCAGCGGGCGAGTTGTTGTGGGCATGTTTAGGCGCGGAGAGGGCTAGGGAGCCAGGTGGCGGCGCATGCGCTCCAGGTCGGTCGGAGTATCGACACCGGGCGGAATCGAGTCAACGAGCGCGGCGTCAATGCGCATCCCCGCTTCGAGGGCGCGCAGTTGCTCGAGGTTCTCACGCCGTTCCAGCCGGCTCGGCGGTAGGCTGACGAATCGGTCGAGCGCGGCGCGGCGGAAGGCGTAGATCCCACCGTGGTGATAGAGCGGTCCCTCACCGCTTGGCACCGCGGCGCGCGAGAAGTAGAGCGCGCGACCGGTGCGGCCATCCGGGCTCAGCGACAGTACCGCCTTGACGATATTGGGATCGGTCCGCGCCTCGAGGGTGTATGTCTCGGCAACCAGGGTCGCGATATCGACCTCGTCGTTGTCGAGCGGCAACAACACTGAACTCAGCGCCTCGGGCTCGATCGAGGGACAATCGCCTTGCAGGTTGATCACGACATCGGCCACCACGCCGATACGATGGACCGCCTCCCGAACCCGGTCGGAGCCGCTCGCATGATGATCGCTCGTCATGACGGCCTCGCCGCCCGCGCGCTCTACCGCGGCGGCTATTTCGAGCTCAGCACAGGCCACCCACACCGGACCGACGCGCGCCGCTACGGCCCGACGCCACACATGCACGATCATCGGTACGCCGCCGATATCGGCGAGCGGCTTGCCCGGCAGCCGGGTCGAGGCCATGCGAGCCGGAATAACGACGATCGTGGTGACATCGTTCATGGCATCATCGTAGGTAGGCGCACCTTTGTGCGGGTTGCGTCGCCGCCAGGGTAGCCGCTAATCTCCGCCCGCCGACACTGCGAGCCCAGCACCGTGTCAAGCGTTCCCGCGCCGCGTCAAGGGTCATTAAGCATGGAAGCTTTCGAGTTCAACAAATACGCGGCGGGGTTGTTGTTCACGCTGCTCGCGTTGTTCGTTATCAACATTGTTGCCGATTCTCTGATCAGTCCGATTCATCTGACCCAAAGTGTCTATGTGGTCGAGGTCGCGGAGGAGGCCACTCATGAGGCCGCCGCAGTCGAGGTGAAGCCGTTGCCCGTGCGGCTAGCCGAGGCCGACGCGGCGGCCGGCGAGAAGATGTTCAAGAAGTGTAAGGCGTGCCACACGATCGAGGTCGGGGGCAAGGACAAGGTCGGCCCGAACCTTGGTAATATCGTTGGGCGCGCCCGCGCCGCCAGCTCCGAGTTCAATTACTCATCTGTGCTGGCCGAGGCGGGTGGCGCGTGGGGATACGCGGAACTCGACGACTTCATCGCTAATCCCAAGCAAGCGATGAAGGGCACCAAGATGACCTTCAGGGGTGTATCCGACCCCGTGGATCGCGCTAACCTGATCGCGTTCCTA
>Ga0315338_1001623_pt1 | contig 26770 bp, 30 predicted proteins | sample ASW8metaG_FD_204518 | JGI IMG/M metagenome (GOLD analysis project Ga0315338, IMG submission 204518) | Ammonia-oxidizing marine archaeal communities from Monterey Bay, California, United States - ASW #8 | ecosystem: Environmental > Aquatic > Marine > Coastal | place: USA: California | collected... | reverse complement strand
AGCGGGAAAAATTCCTTATCCAGCCACTTGAACGAATAGGCGCTGAACAACAATGCGAGCACAACGACACCCAGAAATATGGCCCGAAACTGCATCACTTTATCAAGGAAAGTCCGATAGAAATCATACATAATCCCGTTAAAACGATCTTCTGACGCGCCGGGTATTACCTCAACCTTGATAAACCAGTTGCAAATGGCCGGTGTCATAAACATGGCGAGGAACCATGATGCCAGCAAGACGATAGCAACTACCTGAGCCAGGGAAATCGTATATTCCCCCGTCCCCCCCTCTGCGAGGGCCATGGGTACGAAAAACAGGATGGTTGTCAGTGAAGACGTCAACAAAGGAACTGCGAGGGATTTTCCAGACGCTATTGCCGCCTTGGTCCGATCGACACCTTGCGCCATGCGAACGCGGATATCCTCCGCCACCACAATACCGTTATCAACAAGCATCCCGAGCGCAATAATCATGGCGGCGATGGAGACGCGCTGTAACTCGACATCCAGCATACGCATGATTATGACGCCAAGCAGCATGGTGACCGGTACGAAGGTTCCAACAATCAATCCAGTCCGGAACCCGAGGAATATCATGACCACGAAAAGAACAATAACCAGTGTCTGCATCAGATTACTGACGGCACCGGAAACAGCCGCGTCAATGAGTTCAGGCTGATATGTCGCGAATTCCAGCACATAGCCCCAAGGCAGCTGACTTTCCAGAAAGTCTATTTTCTCCGTGAGCGCCGCCCCAAAAGCCGTACTGCTAATGCCGTCAACAGTCGACACACTCAGGATAACGGCGGGTTTACCGTTAAAGAATACGGGCGCGCTTGGCGGATCTACATAACCGCGACGGACTTCGACTATATCCGACAATCGCGAAAGATCATTATTCTCTGAGATGGAGAAGAGCGCGTTTTCAATATCTTCAACACTTTCAAAATTACCGCTGGGCTCCAGAATGACCGTCTGTCCATCCGCATCCACGTTTCCACCGGGAAGGATAATATTCTGTTGCCGCAAGGTATCGACGATTACCGCCAAATCGATACCATATTCCGCGACTTTCGTACGTGAGATTTCCAGGAAAATGCGCTCATCCTGCACCCCGAAAAGCTCAACTTTCTTGATCCCGTCAACGGCGTAGAGCTGATCCCGCACCTTCTCGGCAGTATTCTGCATTTCTGCTACGGAAAATCCATCACTCCAAAGGGCAATGGAGGCAAGCGCCGTCAGCCCGACCTCATCATTGACAAGCGGGCCGATTGTCCCCTCCGGCATATCACGGGCAATATCGGTCATTTTGTTCCGAAGATCCTGGAAGACCGGCGCAAGATCCGTAATGTTGTCGCGAATATCAATTTTGATGAGCGACGCACCCGTCTGAGAATCGGACGAGATGGTTTTTACTTCCGGAATTTCGCGAATTTTTTCTTCCAGCGGTTGCGTAATAAGCGCCTCTATCCGATCAGGTGACATTCCCGGAAACAGGGTCGTAACCTGCGCATTACGGATAACGATGGAAGGATCTTCGCGGCTTGGATAGCTTGCGAAAACGAGTATTCCGGCAACGATTACGATAAGGATCGCGAGGATAGTCACCCGCGAATTCTTAATGGAGAATTCTGTAATACTCATGTTTAAAACCTATTCCGGCTTAGTTTGCATGAGTTTTACTTTTTGGCCATCATTGAGGAAAGAAACCCCGGCCGAGGCAATAATATCTCCCGCCTTAACACCGCTGACCCCGATCATATTATCTCGGACGGCCGCACCAACAACCGGTGTTTTCTTAACTGTCGATGTTTCCGGATCAAAGACGAATACATATCCTTGTTCAACGTCATCTCCGGGACTAATGGCAATAAGCGGAATATAATAGCCGTCCTGACTGTTGTTTGTTGGGAAGAGTAGTTTCACTTCCGCCGTCATCCCACCGCGGATGTTGGCGGGCGGATCGGAAAGGCTGATTTTAACAGGAAATACATTAGCTGCGCCGGCAACCCGGCCAATTTCAGTTACACGACCCTCTGCGGTCACCCCTTCAACGGCGGCAAAGGTCACTGCTGCCGGCATCCCAAGAGTGACGCGGGAAATAAATTTCTCCGGAATGGAAATATTAATCTCAAATGCCTCAGCAGATTCAAGGGTCATAATTTGCTGGCCTGCCGCCACATCGACGTACGGATCGACCGACTTCGCACTGATCACACCGGCAAATGGCGCAGCAAGGGTCGTATCGGACAGATCCCGTTTGACCTGGCTAACACGGGAACTGGCGTAATTGATCTGGCTTTTAGATGTTTCCATGGAAGATTGAGCCTGATCTAGCGCCGCCTTACTTATCCATCCTTTGGTAAAAAGCTCTGATTGACGATCGAAATTATTCCTGGCTTCATTGTAACTTGAATTGGCCTTTTGGTAATCCGCGTCGGCCGCCTGTAAATCCAGCTCAAACGGCTCTTTATCAAGGGTTGCCAAAACCTGCCCTGCCGTCACCTGATCACCAAGACTCGCATCTACCGTCAGAACTGTCCCTGAGAGGCGAAAGCTCAAACCTGAGCTGTTCGCCGCATCGATTTTACCCGGGTAGAAATGGACGCTACCGCTGGACGGCTCGGACACCGCATAGGTTTTGATCGCCCGGATTTGTTCCTGCGCCTCTTCTTCCTGACCGCAGCCGACCAGCAACAGGAATGGAATAATTATAATCCAGAGATTTTTCACCGGTGCCCCCGCATTTGTATACTTATTACTGCCGAAGGCAGATTAACAATGTTAACCACTGTAAAGGCAATAACAAGATATGGTAGCTTTTTTATCTGGAGGGCGGGTAATGGGCTACTCTAAGATTAGCCTACTCTTTTGGTGAAAACATCGTTATCGCCAAATTCATCGCTATCCGCTGCGGCACGAGACCTTGTCCGTCCTACCGGGAAATGAACAACTGCTGTTGTTCCGATATTCAGCTCACTTGAAAATTCGAAAAGGCCGCCATGCTCCTCCGTTATGAGCTGGACCAAAGGAAGACCGAGCCCTGTCCCGTTGGCATTCCGGGAGTACCGATCATCTACCTGCCCAAACTGTGACAAGGCATTTTCGATATCATTATCGGCAATCCCAATACCCGTATCCGCTACGGAAATAAAAATACCCTCTCGCTTATTTAGCCCTACCTTCAACGTGACATTGCCACCGGCGTTCGTAAATTTAAGAGCGTTTGAGAGCAGGTTGGAAACGATTTGACGGAGGCGGGTTTCATCTGCATATAAGAATGGAAGATCATCCGCGACGTCGACAATGATTTCTACCCTGGCCTCACTGGCTACGAGCGAAAGCATATTTGTACAAATTTCAATTGCCGGCCGAACATCCAGTACTTCTTCCTTCAACTCGAGTTTTCCAGCCTCAATTTTCGCAACGTCAAGGATATCATTGATCAAATCGAGCAGATGCTTTCCGGAGGAATGGATATCCTGTGAATATTCCTTGTAGACAGGCGACCCTATGGCGCCAAAGGATTCATTTTTGAGTATGTCTGAGAACCCGAGGATGGCATTCAGCGGGGTTCTTAGTTCATGGCTCATATTTGCCAGAAATTGTGATTTTGTCGCATTGGCGCTGTCCGCATCTATTTTCGCCTGAATAAGCTGCTCTTCGGTTTCCTTTCGCAGGGTGATTTCCACACTCAACCTCTGAATAGCGGGCAGCCAAGACGAGAGGCCTTTGGCAACGAGCATGCAGCCCGGCAGATAGAAACAGAGGGCCATAGCTGACTCAAATTCAACAACATACGGGAATAGCTGCATGTTTGAGGAATTAAGTTCCAATACCACATCCATGAAATAGTCGGTAAAGGTGCCAAGGGCGATTATGGAGACGCCCCACATCATGTAATGGTACCCCTTGTCTACACCGGACATTCGCTTTCGACGCGCGAAAAGGAATACGGGGATAGCGAGAACCCCCAAAAATACGATCAGACTCGGATGAAAAAAAGCTGATATTACTGCCATTTAATCCTGTATCATATTTAGATTAAAACAATTGTTCAGTGTTCCTGAAGTCCAATTATAGTTCCCACTCCCTAACAAAATCTGAACATCTCAGGATATCCTTTACCTAAGGTTTTCAACGATTGGCAGGCTTTTCGGCGACCTGAAAGTCCAGGCAAGCAAAACTAATTAAATTATACTGACAACAGAGACATCGTGAGGGTTTATGCTATAGTCATCCTACTATCGAGATCCTGTGACAGGTGCCCCTTTCCAGCGGTGCCGCGCAAAGACTAATTCGGCTATAAAAATAATAATCACAAGGCCAATAAATGCCGCTCCCGCGCGTGCTTAAAGATAGCAAAACCCTGCAAGGTATTGCCTGGATGATTCTCGCGGGTTTCCTGTTCGTCGGGATGACCGTCATTATTCGCTATCTTGGTTCAGATATTCCTGCGGTGGAAGCAGCCTTTATACGCTACTTTATCGGCTCGCTGATTATTCTACCCGTGGTCATTCGGCACTGGAGCGGATGGCCTAAAATGCCGATCGCAAAGCTTTACGGCCTCAGGGGGCTTGTCCATGGAATAGGGGTTATACTCTGGTTTTATGCCATGGCCCGTATTCCCATCGCGGAAGTGACCGCAATTGGCTACGTGGCTCCTATTTTCGTCACCATCGGTGCCGCTATTTTCCTCGGGGAAAGACTTCAGTTTCGGCGGATCATGGGCGTTGTTTTCGGGTTTATCGGTGCGCTTGTTATTCTGCGGCCAGGATTTCAGGAAATCAGTTTAGGACAACTTGCACAGCTTTGTGCAGCACCGCTTTTTGCAGTTTCATTCCTTCTGGCAAAAAAACTGACAGCAACACAAAGCTCATCATTAATTGTTGGAATGCTTTCCATCGGCTGCACCATCGTGTTGCTGCCAGGCGCCATCTGGCAATGGCGACATCCGACATTGGAGGAAATTTTTTTGCTCACCGTCGCCGCCTTCATTGCAACCGCTGGCCATTTCGCCCTGACAAAGGCCTTTCAGGCCGCGCCGATTACCTTGACCCAACCCCTCAATTTCCTGCAGCTGGTCTGGGCAGCACTATTGGGGATGCTCCTGTTCGATGAGGCGCTGGATCCTTATGTGTTTGCGGGTGCCGCCATTGTTATCGGCGCTGCGACCTATATCTCCCATCGGGAGATACAGGCATCACGTCGGGTCAGCGCAACTACTGTAAAGCCAACTATTCCATTAGATAAATAGAGCTTTTAGGTGCCGCCATGACACGGCGGACCATGGGCTCAAAAAATTCCAGCGGCGCTGATTCAAATGTCTTGTCAAAGGCCGTCTGGTCGTATGCCGCACAGAAATGGGTGCAATCCTCGAAATGCTCATGGCCGCGGAATTGCTCGCGCATATCCCGGTCCAGGCCGATATGGTGGAAGAAATAGTAGCCCTGAAAAACACCGTGCTTCTCCAAAATCCAATGAAGCTTGTCGGAGACAAATGGCTTCATCATGGCCGCCGCAATATCTGCATGATTATATGTCCCAAGAGTATCGCCAATGTCATGCATCAGTGCCATGACGACATATTCCTCGTCCTGCCCGTCCTGATGGGCGCGGGTTGCGCATTGCAAAGAATGCTCCAGTCGGTCAATGGCAAAGCCGCCAAAGTCGCCCTTCAAAATACCCAGATGCTCCAGAACCCGGTCCGGCAAGGTCTTTGAATAGCTCTTAAAATGATCGGCGATAATCTGATAATCCTCGGCCGTCCCTTCGGTCATGGTCGAAAAACCCGCTTGCAGTTCAGACATCTCGTTCATCTTCTTCCCTCCCTTTTCTCATTTTTATTTTGACAGGTCGCCCCCTCTAATGTTGTCTATTTTCAAACCAAGGTCCAGCGCGAAACCGGCGAGCAAATAGCAAAAATCAAGAAAAGGAATGAAAAATGGCGGTAAAAGTAGAGTTTCACTTCGATTTCGGCAGCCCCAATACTTATTTTTGTCACAAGCTTATCCCCGCCATTGCCGAGAGGACAGGCGCGGAATTTACATATTTCCCTATTTTGCTCGGCGGTGTTTTCAAGCTTACCAATAACCAGCCACCGATGATGCAGTTCGCCAACGTCAAACATAAGTCAGACTATATGCGGAAAGAAATGGTTCGTTTCATTGAGGACCATCAAATGACGAAGTTTAAAATGAACCCCAACTTTCCAGTCATGACCGTTGCCCTGATGCGCTGTGCCATCATCGCCGAGGAGGAAGGATATCTGGATAAGTATGTAGATGCTGTCTACTCGAGTATGTGGGAAGAAGGTCTCAAAATGGATGATCCTGAGATCATCAAATCCGCGCTCGATCAGGCTGACATGGACGGCGAGCATATGCTGGCGCGAACACAGGAGCAGGGCATCAAAGACAAACTGATGCAGAATACCAATATGTCGGTGGAACGCGGCAATTTCGGCGCGCCGACATTCTTTATCGGAGATGAGATGTTTTTTGGCAAGGACCGTCTGGACGCCGTTGAGCGCGAGATCCTTAAACAGAGCTGATCAATTGGCGGATCAGGCCGTCGGTTCCTCGACGGTCTCCCGTCCCTCGCCGCCAAATCGTGTGGCGAAATATCCCATGACTAACCCAACCATTGCCCCTTCCAAAACAAACCAGAAGGGCGAACCTAACGGGAAGTCCGGACCGAACACAGAGATGATCATGCTTTGAAAGGCGTCATAGGCGAAGAAGGTCAGGACAAAATTCATCCAGCCGCCAATAAGCGGGGCCCGAAACCACCAGGGCATGGGAAGTTTCAGCACCGGATGCCAGGTAAAGACACCGAAGACACCAATAACCGCGCCTACAGTGATGTACCAGAACAATACACCCCAACGCAGCAACGGATCGCTTTCCGGTGAAAAATAAGGTAGCAGGAAAAAGCCGATAAGACCGACAATCAGGCCAATACTTTTGCCGATACCAATACGGGTGACCAAGGAAGGTTTATCAAACATAGTCTCTCCTTCATCAATTATTCCGATACAGTATAGCTTCGATCAAGCGGACTGCATTGACTAAAATCAATGTCAAAGAAGTTGCCTTTGCATGGATGTGAACCATGTAGTCTTTTATGCCGTATAAAATATATAACGCGAGATAATAAGAATAAACAGCGAAAGAGGCCGCTAATGATCCGAAAAACAGCTACATCACTCGCCCTTTTCCTAGGATTGTTCTGGATCACTCTTATCCCCGCAGCTGCGGACGAATTGACGGAAGCCGACAAGGCAGGCTTTCAGAAAATCATATCGGCCCAGATTGCAGCTTTCCGCGAGAATAATGCCCGCGCTGCCTTCGCCTTCGCCTCCCCCAGTATTCAGAATATTTTTGGCGACCCCCATGTTTTTATGACGATGGTCAAGCAAACATATCTGCCAGTCTATCGCCCAAAATATTTCGAGTTTGGGTTGGCGGAGCTAAAGCAGGGAACGCCAACCCAAATCGTCAGCATCTTAGGCCCCAATGGCGCACCATGGTCGGCCTTGTACACCTTCGAGCGACAGCCCGATAAAAGCTGGCGCATCTCCGGCGTCTACCTTCTGAAACTCAAGGGAACAGAAGCCTGATTTGACCACTTGATCAGCCCCGCCCAATCCATTTCCTTGCCGATTTCGTGATTTCCTTCCATAGTGCCAGAATAACGAGTATCCAGAGCGAACGGAGGCGGGTTGATGCGGACAGAACGGGACGGTATTTTTGTGCCGCCATTGACGTTTGCGCGGCTGCCTTACGGACAGAATTTTGCCGACGCAGATATCGCCGTAGTCGGACTACCTTTCGATTGCGGGTCGCACCCAACACGCTTAGGGGCCCGGCTTGGACCTAACGCCATACGGGAGCAATCGGTTCTTACCCTGGAACTTGTTGAGGACGCTGATCCTAACCCTTTTACCTCCCTTTCTGTTATTGACGCGGGAGATGTCAATTTCCCCGGCGGAGGCCTTGCCAGCATCGATGCCTTTTATGAACGCGCGGAGATGGCTCTCTCAAACATTTTTGAGCAAAGCTGTACGCCTCTGACTTTTGGCGGCGACGGTGCTGTGGCCCTACCACAACTTCGTGCGGCGGCACGACATTTTCCGGATCTTGCTGTGATCCATTTCGACGCCCACACGGACGCCTATCCGCTCAAAAGCAACGACCATTTTGATAACGCCACACCTTTTACCCATGCAGTTCATGAAAATCTTATAGATGTTCTGGCGTCCATTCATGTCGGGACCAGAGCACCAGCCAACGCCAATGCCAGTATTCAGTTCACCAAAGAGCTTGGGTATCGCGTTTTGCCTTGGGCAGAGATTGCTGGCTTGCCAGCAGCAGAGGCGGGAAATCTGATACGGAATGGTCTTGAAAATCTACCTGTCTATTTATGCTTCGATATGGATTTCTTTGACCCCTCGGTCGCCCCCGGCGTTGCGACACCCACACCCGGCGGTCCGACAACTTTTGAAGGGCTGGAGCTGCTTAAAAGTCTTGCAGGCCTCAATATCGTCGCCTGTGACATTAATACGGTAAGTCCGACCTATGATGTCAACGGTATAACAGCGCAGTTAGCGGCGACCGTTGCAGTCGAATGCATAAACCTGATCCGCCAACGTCCCTGACCAGGTTATCGCCCTTCCAAAGCTGATGCCGTCGCCTCTTCATTGATCAAATAGGCGCTGATGGCTTCTTCGCCAGTCATATCACGGTCGGCGTCGAGACCATCCGCGTGACGGATGATGTTAAGGCAAAACCAGCCCAGCGCTCCTTTTGAGGGCTTAATTTGCCGCTCATAAGCGATTGTCGTCGCTTTAGGGTCTGCCAATAGCTGCGCCGGAGCGTCCATATTCACACACATCGGACGAGCAATTCCGATAAAATCTATATTGCCCTCCGCCAACGCCGCATCCATCGCCGCCCGGGTTCGAAAACCACCGGTCACCATCAAAGGAATTTGTGTTGCTTCGCGGATACCTTCGGCATAATCCATAAAATAGGCCTCGCGGGCGATGGTCGTCTCGCGGATTTCATCTGCCCCGCGCCCACCAATCATCATTGCCGGGTTTTCATAATTGCCGCCAGAGATTTCAAGAAGGTCAACAGTGTCTTCTTCCAGCCATTTCACCACTTGCAAGCAATCATCATAACTGAACCCGCCCAATTGGAAATCCGACGAATTAAGCTTCACCGAAATCGGATATTCAGGGCCTACTTCGGCGCGAATACCCTGAACCACTTCCCGCAGGAGCCTGGCCCTATTTTTAAGCGTTCCGCCCCATTTATCCTCCCGCCGATTGGCACGGGGGGAGAGGAATTCCGAGATCAGATACCCATGGGCAGCATGCACCTGAACACCGGAAAATCCGGTTTCCTTGGCGGTTAGCGCCACATGAATAAAACGACGGACAACATCCTCTACTTCTTCGCCGGAAAGGGCCCGCGGCGCACCAAACGCGCGCTCCGACAGGGCAAGTGGCACTTCGGACGGGGCAACAGGCTCAGGGTTGACGCGGCGAGGCGTCTGCCGACCCGCGTGACCGATCTGCATAAATAGCAATGTGCCTTCACGAGTACCAGCAGCGGCAAAGTCCCGGAGTGCCTCTAGGCCTCCGTTTTCATCGATTACCACATTGCCCGGCCGCTCCAGATAGCGTCGATCCACCTGGACATTCCCCGTGACCAATATACCCGCGCCGCCTTCCGCCCATTTTCGATAAAGAGTCACATGGCGCGCCGTCGCCCGGTTCATGGGATCAGCGAGACCTTCCGTCATTGGTGCCTTAACGATCCGATTTTTGGCGGCGACACCGCAAGGCAACGTAAAGGGCGCGGAAATATCAATGGGCATGGAAAGTCCTTTTCATCATTCTTAGCGTGACAATTATGGGATAAAACCTAAAGGGTCCGGGTTATGAGATCAAGGGACGGTGTCCGACAATCAAAAGTTCCCGGTCTGGAAGTCCTGAACAGCCTGTTGAATTTCTTCAAAGCTGTTCATCACGAACGGGCCGTAGCGGGCAACAGGCTCCCCAATAGGACGGCCTGCCACCAAGATGAGGCGCCCACCCGTCGCCGACGAGACATCAACGCTATCACCATCGGAGAGAATGGCCAGATGATGCTGGTCTACCACGGTTCCGGCAACAACAGCGCTACCCTGAAAGACATAGGCAAAGGCAGTGTGCCCAGGCTCAATGTCATGGGAATAGCTACTGCCGTGTGATAAGGTTACATCGATATAAACCGGATCGACCGCCACATCGGAAATCGGGCCTCTCACGACACCATCATCAGTTATCACGTCTCCCGCCAGCACACGGATACTGACATCGCCAAGTACCGCAATGGGCACATCTTCAGGGTCGATATTCTGATAGCGCGGCGCGCACATCTTGTCTTTTGCCGGTAAATTGACCCAAAGCTGGAAACCACTCATCTCCCCTTCGCGCTGCTCCGGCATTTCCGAATGGACGATACCGCGACCAGCCGTCATCCACTGGACACTACCGGGACCAAGCACACCTTCAGCGCCAGTGCTATCTTTATGGCGCATTTGTCCAGCAATCATATAGGTGACGGTTTCAAATCCACGATGCGGATGCTCCGGAAATCCAGCGATATAATCATCGGGGTTTTCCGTGCCAAAATTATCCAGCAGTAAAAAAGGGTCCAGTTCCGAGATATCCCCCATGCCGATAGATCGGCGCAATTTCACTCCGGCACCATCGGAGGCAACCTGAGAGCGGACGATACGGGCAACATTACGGGGCTTTGACATACGGTATTTCCTAATTTGAATATTCTGGAACGATCGTTTTCATTTCCCTATATAGTTATGTTTCGTCCAATTCAAAGCCCCTGTCCGGCCGCAATTCAGCCGCGTCCGATAAACGGCATCTTGGTCGCCATCACCGTCATAAACGGCACATTTGCGTCCAGACTGAGGCTATCCATATAGACCACGGCTGAGGCGACATTGGCGACATCCATGACCGGTTCCGGCACCATTTCAAGATTTGCCTGCGGCACACCATCTTTCATCCGTGCCGTCATATCTGTCGCTGCGTTGCCGATATCAATCTGGCCACAGGCGATATCATAGGGACGACCGTCCAAAGACAAACATTTCGTCAGCCCGGTAATGGCGTGTTTGGTTGTGGTATAGGCGATGCTGAACGGACGCGGCGCGTGGGCAGATATTGACCCATTATTGATGATCCGACCGCCCATAGGTGATTGCCACCGCATCAACGCAAAAGCGGCTTGCGCACAATAAAACGATCCGTTGAGATTAACGTTCACTGCCTGTTGCCAAACGTCGACCGGGAGCTCATCAGGGGTAACGGGCGGCGCCCCGACACCTGCGTTATTGAACAGGAGGTCCAGACGGCCATGAGCCGCTTCAACGGCCTCAAACAGGGCTTTCACCGCCTCAGGGTCGCTGACATCAGTAGGAATAACGAGAGCGTTTCCCCCCTTGTCTCCGGCCAGCATCTTCGTTTCTTCCAGAGGGTCCGGCCGCCGACCCGCAAGCCCAACCTTGTATCCTTTTTCCAACAGCGCCAGCGATACCGCGCGACCGATTCCGGCCCCGGCCCCCGTAACGATCGCTATTTTTCCACCTTCGGGCATATTTTATCCTTCGATTTTCACATTACTGTCAGCATAGGACTGTCCCCTTGCTGAGACAATATGAAAGCAGGTAATGTGGGGCGATAGCGGGGCCGCAAATTGACGTTCAAGGATCCAGACCATGGATAGACGGCTCATTGGCCAATTCACAAAGGACAGATTGTGCGATTCATCGATTTACTGGCTTGCCCTTATTGTTGGGACAGTCATCAATTGCTATGGACATTTGCTGGTTCCCTGGATGCGATCCGGGAAAGACCCCTTCGCTTTGTTGGCGCATGAACTGGAAATTCAACCCGGCCTGACAATATTCACTATCTTGGTTACCTATTGCTTCCCATTTGGTGTCGCACTTTATTCTTCTGTCGCAGCGCGCTACAAAAATCGCCGACTAGAATCTATCTCGGACTTTCCCGACAGGCGTCAGGATCCGGTTTTCCGCGCGGATAGGTCCGGCGTGTTTTTGGAAGTTGGCGCAGTAACTCAGAAGTTTTTTGCATCCCACCACATTTCAAGAGCCCAGGACATTACAGGTGCAGAAATTTGGCAAGAGATTCTTTCCGACGAAACCAGTCAGGAACGGTTTTGTAAAACGCTGGCCGACGGAGAAGAGTATCAAATTGCCCATGCACACACGGCCCATGGCAATATCAATGTTTATCTTACCCGGATTTCCAATTTAACCCGCTGCTAGCTGCGCGGCGCGTTTTTCCGCCTGCCCCGCCACCAGCCGCCTTTTCCGCGGCGCCGCCATCCAGACAGCCCCGATGGAGACAAGACAAAGGACAATTGTCACATAAAAAGACAGCTCGTAGCTGCCACTGATGTCATAAAGGAGGCCTGTCGCCCAGGGGCCAACAGCACCTCCGGCCAGGGCAATCGCACTGATCATCCCGAAAATTACGCCATATCGCTTACCCTGAAACACATCGGCAGGCATTGCACCATATACTGTCGCGGCACCATAGCCGAGGCCGCCTTGTAAAATGGCCATAACGTACATCATAACCAAACTTGGTAAGGCCTCCATGACCAACAATAGAATACAGCTACCGAGAAAACCCAGCAGGGAGATACTCCAAACCCATTCCCGGCCAACACGGTCCGATAAATGGCCGAGATAAATCTGGCCCAATACACCGGCAAAGCCTACAAAACCCAAAGCGAAAGCAGCGTCTATTTCTGAATAACCGATCTCGATAAGATATTTTGTCTGATGGACTTGTACCGCGTACCAGACATATAGGCCCGCAGACACACAGAGGGCCATCCACCAAAAGGTCGCCGTTTTAAATGCTTTCCGTAAAGTCCAGTCCGTTGCCACCCAATCATGATCTACAATCGCTTCCGCAATCGGCTTTTGAGTAACCTGAACTACATCATCAGGATGCAGATCACCATCCGGCTGCAAGCCAATATCGGATGGCTGCTTACGCTGCAAAAAGAAATTTAGCGGCAAGACAACCACCAATAATAATCCCGCCATAAGCCAGCAGGCGTCCCGCCAGCCTTCCAGATCAATGGTCTCCTGGATCAATGGCATCAACACAATAGAGCCTATCCCGACGCCCGAGAAAGCAAGGCCTATGGCCAGCCCACGTTTACGTTGAAACCAGTTGGGCAGGAACATCGACTGCCCCACATATGTCAGAACAATTCCCGTCCCCACCATTAAAATGCCGAGGGTCAGGTAAAAATGCCACGGTTCCGTCGAGATAGTTGAGAGGATCAGTCCGGCGCTCACCGAAATTGCCGAAAGCGACAACATATATTTCGGCGCCACAGATTCGAGCAACTTGCCGATTAAGGGCGATAAGAAACCGGCAAAGGCGAACCCGATGGAAAAGGCTGCCGCTGTCGTCGCCCGATCCCACCCATATTCATCCAGAATAGCCGGAAACAGGAGAGAAAAAGACGTTCGAACGTTTACGCCAATACCCATGGTGATGAAAACGATCGCCACAACCACCCAGCCATAGAAGAAAGGCATTGCCGCCAGTCTGGCATCTAGGCCCTTCAGGGGTCGTTTCTTTGAAGTCTCTGTCATCGGGCCCCCTCGTTGTTATTGTTATATGCTATCGGGCTGATACGCCCTTCGACCATAGCCCAGTAAATCCCTCAAACGAAGGGAAAAGCTCCATGCTTGACATTGCGCGCGGCATTTGTATAGTCGCCGCTGGCTGACAGGGACGCCGCCCCGCCAAAGATGACATCACCCTGTTTTACAAGATCGACTTTATATATTGAACTTTCTGGTTTGGCTTCGCGGGATGCCCCTTGAACCTAAGGAGGTATTGATATGTCATCTTCATCATTTGACTCTGACCCACAAAAATCCCTGGGCGAGCTTAAAATCCGAAGTAAAATTCTTGTTAAAGCTGCCAATAACGGCGGGGCCGACGCGGTTAAAAAGCTGTCTGCCATCGTCAAAGCCGACCCGCCCTATCAGCATAAGGACGGCTTGAAATATGTCGCCCGAACAGCGGGTTTTAGGGATTGGCAACACGCCGCGCACATCTTATCCGGCAATGCCAAGGTCGGCGAGGATATGGGAACTCTATGGTATAGCCGTAAGTGCATGGCGCTCTTAAACATATGGTGCCGTGACTATAACGAAGCGTTGGAAGAGCTTAGTAAGCGGTCAAACGTTTATCTTCTGCCTTATAAAAGGCAATTCATCATTGTTGATGACGATTTTATGCGGGCTTTAGGATTGCTACCGCAAGGACGGCCAAATGGCCCATCGACCAATCGTGATCTGATTCAGAATTACGGTACGGAAGAATGGGATAATCTGACTTTTTCCCGGTTGCAGGATGCGCTCGGCCCAACATAGAGTGACGATCGGCAAGTGGGTAATTGTTTGATCAAAAACAATCTATTCACTTGCCTTTAAATAAGCGTATACTAAGCTTTCAATATCTGGCGATGGTTTTCGGACTATGAATCCCATCGCCCCTTCATTATGATTTTAATTCCTTAAACGGAGCATAAGCGTGGCACAGCCGTCCTCGCCTGCAAAACTCGGATTTGCCGAGCAGGTCACTTTGTTAGCCCTGATGATGTCAATGGTGGCCCTCGCCATCGACGTAATGTTGCCTGCCCTCTCCGATATTGCCACGGACCTGAACGCCAAAGACCCGAATGACCGGCAATATGTTGTTGCCATGCTTTTTCTAGGAATGGCGATCGGCATGTTTTTTTATGGACCCATTTCCGATAGTACGGGTCGCAAGCCCACCATCTATTTTGGGTTTGGCTTGTTTATTGTTGGCTGCCTGATGTCTATTTTCACCACCGACTATAACACCATGCTCATCGGCAGATTCCTTCAGGGTCTCGGCGTTGCTTCTCCCCGCATCGTCTCAATGGCCCTCATTCGCGACCAATATGAAGGTCGCGCCATGGCGCGTTTTGTCTCGACGGTTATGACGGTCTTTATTCTCGTCCCGGTTCTTGCACCGGCGCTGGGCCAGGGCATCCTGTTCTTTGCAGAATGGCGAGCGATTTTTATTGTGCTCCTGATCCTGGGTATTGGTACCGTCCTATGGTTCGGCCTTCGACATGAGGAAACTTTACCTCCCGAGCGGCGAGCGCCTTTTTCTTTACTCAGGATCTGGCGTGCAACAGTCGAGGTTTGCCTTAATCGCGAAGCTTTCGGTTTTACAATGGTCGGCGGCTTTATTTTCAGTGCCTTTTTAGGCTATCTCACCATGTCGCAGCAAATTTTTCAGGATCAGTATGGTGTCGGCGAATTGTTTGCTGTCTATTTCGGTGTGCTTGCGATTGCGCTCGGCGTCGCGTCATTCGTCAATTCAAAGCTAGTAATGCGGTTTGGTATGCGCCGCCTGTCCTATTACGCCCTGATTGCCCTGACCATAACCTCCGGCCTGTTCTGGGCTTTCACATATCTGGAAGCGGGCCATCCGCCGCTTTTCCTGCTTGTCGGATATTTTATGATAACCTTTTTTTGTATTGGCATTTTATTCGGTAATTTCAATGCCATGGCCATGGAGCCGCTCGGCCATATTGCCGGTGTCGCAGCGGCGGTGATCGGCTCGATCACGACATTTGTATCCCTTGGTCTCGGAACCATCATTGCCCAGCTTTATGACGGAACGGTCCTCCCGCTAATCGGCAGCTTCGCCGTTCTGGGCGCATTATCGCTCGGCGCCATGATCTGGACCGTGCAGACTTCGCCGGCACGTCCGGAAAGCGTGCCATAAAATGTGGAAGTCCATTCAATCCGTTGCCTCTCTCCTCACAAGCTATGGCTTGTTGATGCTTGCAAATGCCATGTTCGGCACATTGCTTGGTTTAAGAAGCAAATATGAAGGGTTTTCTACCGAAATTACCGGTGTGATCATGGCGGCGTTCTTTGTCGGCATGTTAGTTGGTGCGAATTATGCCGTTCGGATCGTCGCCAGCGCCGGCCATATTCGCTCTTTCGCCGCCTTTGCGTCGGTGATGTCCGTCTCAGTTCTGGCTCATGTCTTGATCATTGACCCCTATGCCTGGATGCTACTCCGCGCCATCGCCGGTTTTTGTATGGCGGGCATGGTAATGATTGTTGAAAGTTGGCTGAACGAGCGTTCAACCAACTCCAATCGCGGGCGCATTCTCTCGCTTTATATGATCACCAACTATCTCGGTGCCGGGATGGGGCAGTTTTTGCTCAACGTTGCCAACCCGGACAGTTTTCAGCTTTTCTCCGTCGCCTCGATCATTTTCTCCATCGCTCTTGTCCCAATTCTTCTGACGCGCGCGGAAGCGCCAAAACCGTCCGTGCCGGAGCGTATGAAGTTTCGTGATCTGATCAGGGTTTCGCCGGTGGGCGTTATCGGCACCATGACCGCCGGTTTGACGAACTCCTCGCTCAATAGCATGGGCCCCATATTCGCCGCATCGGTCGGACTCTCAGTGCGCGAAATTTCGATATTCATGGCCAGTATTTTGCTGGGTGGCATGGTCCTGCAATTTCCAATCGGCAGGCTTTCTGATCAGTTCGACCGGCGTACCATTTTAACATTGGCTGCCTTACTAACGGCGGCGGCCAGCGGCGGCATTATCTGGGCCGCGAACGAGCCGTTGGTAATCGGCATATTTGTGATCGGCATGGTCTATGGCGGAGTTTGCTACACCATTTACCCCATGTCATCGGCCCAGGTGAATGACGTAGCTGACAAGGACCGGCTTGTTCAGGTTTCTGCTGGTCTGCTCATGGCCTATGGTATCGGCGCCAGCACGGGGCCCATCATCGCATCGCAGGTTATGGGAAGACTGGGCCCGGACGGACTTTTTTACTTCATTTCTGCCTGTACCTGTTTTCTGGCGCTCTTCAGTGTCCTCCGGATTATTCAACGCCCATCAGGCAAGCGCAAAGCCCGGTTTCTACCACTTGGTAGCCTTGGGACGTCCAGTAAACAGCTCTACAGCAATGTTCAGGTTTCCATGCGGCGGAAGGATACGTCTGATGACTAGATTCCATCAATTATTTTGCCATTGCCCCGGACACGAAAACGAATACACTTCATTCCCTCCACCGAGAGTATCGATCATAAGGAGCATCACGCCATGAGCGTTCAAAACGGCCGTCAATTTTTGAGCATTCCAGGACCTACGACAGTACCCGATGCTGTTCTATCCGCCATGCATCGACCGGCAATTGATATTCGCGAAGGAGACCTTGTCGCCGTCACCGATAGTGTGCGCAAAAGCCTGTGCGATATCGCCCAGACGAAGGGCAGGCCCTATATCTTCATCGCCAACGGACATGGCGCATGGGAAGCGGCGCTGACAAATGTACTTTGCCGCGACGACAAGGTGCTCGTACTAGAAAGCGGCGCCTTTGCCATGGGCTGGGGACAGGGTGGTGGCACCATCGGTCTGGATGTCGAAGTGCTGCCTGGCAGCTGGTCCGCTGCTGTTAATCCGGACACCGTCGAAGCTCGCCTGAAAGCTGATACCTCCAAGGATATTAAGGCGGTTCTGGTGGTTCAGGTGGATACCGCGTCCAGCGTGGTCAATGACATTCCCGCCATTCGGCGCGCCATTGACAATGCTGGCCATGATGCACTGCTGATGGTCGACACAATTGCCTCTCTCGGCACCACGGACTACCGAATGGATGAATGGGGCGTGGATGTAACCGTCGCTGCCTGCCAGAAAGGCCTGATGATGTCGCCGGGAACCAGCTTCACCTTGGCGAGTGACAAGGCGTTGGAGCGCCACAAACACGCCAATCTCAGAACAGCCTATTGGGACTGGACGGCCCGTGAAGGTGCTGATCATTATCTGAAATATTCAGGCACACCTCCGGTCCATCAGCTTTTCGGGCTACAAAAAGCTTTCGAGATGATCGCCGAAGAAGGACTGGAGGCTATATTCCTCCGGCATTCTTTATTGGCTAGTGCTACCCGTGCCGCTGTGACGAAATGGGTGGAAGGTAGCGCTCTATCGTTTAATATTGACAACCCGGCGGAACGGTCGAATTCCGTGACAACTGTACTGGTCTCTGATGAAGCAACGTTGAACGCCATTCACGATTACTGCGAGCATAAATGCGGCGTCGTTGTCGGTGTGGGCATTTCTTCTTTAAGCGGCAAAGCGCTTAGGATAGCGCATATGGGGCACATTAATGCGCCAATGTTGCTGGGAACTCTGGGAGCTATTGAAATGAGCCTCAAAGCTCTTGATATCCCGCATGGTAGTGGTGGGGTACAAGCCGCCATTGATTATCTAGCAGAGAATGTACCGGTGTCATAACGAAAGGAAGGCAGCCATGTCTAAGGTGGATAATGCAGGCGTAAAAATGCCGCCACCCGTTTGTTTTTTTGTTTTTCTTATCGTCGGTCTGCTTGATTCAACCTGGATCCGAGGCGAATTTGGGCCGCCCATCATTCTAGCTTTGGGCGGTGCTATTGCACTTGTGGCGTTTATCTTTTTAATAAAATCTGCGCGAAGGCATGCGGCGGTTGGATCTAATGTTGAGCCCTGGAAACCAACAACTACCCTCATTATCGACGGCGCCCATAAATACTCTCGAAACCCTATTTATGTTGCTATGGCAACCACTTATCTCGGTCTCGCTATTGCTGCGTCCAGCGTTCTGGCCATCGTCCTGTTACCCGTTTGCCTCTATGTAATCTGGTATTTTGTTATCGCAAAAGAAGAAGCATACCTTGAAGATAAGTTCGGCGACGAATATCTATCATACAAGGCGAAGGTCCGACGCTGGCTTTAAAAGCCAAGAAATCGAGCTTCGACCAGATATTTTAAGTCTAAAATGCGGGGCGCGCTACATGACCGACAGTGTAAAAGACAACGTTAAATCGAAATCCACCTGGACAAGGCTCTTGTTCATCATCCTCTATGCCATCACTTACCGCGTTGCCAGCGCGGTATTGTTCGCGATTACCGTTATTCAGTTTATCAAGGCGTTGATTACGGGAGAGCCTTTTGTGCAACTCCAGTCCTTCGGCGGATCGCTGGCTGAATATAACCGGCAGGTCGTTGCTTATCTTTCCTATCAAAGTGACGAGAAGCCTTTCCCCGTTGGTCCCTGGCCTGATCAGACACCGCCTGCGGCCAAGGCCGCTGACGACGTGATTATCGTTGCTGAGCCGGTCGAGGAAAAACCGAAAAAACCACGGCCCGCTCCAAAAAAGGCTGCGCCCAAGAAACCCGCAACGGATGACAAGGACGAAGGCGGAAAGGATAGCGCTTGAGTATTTTCAACAGGCTGCACTCTGTCTTCCCCGCCTTCGCCTGAACTCCTGAGAGCGGGGCCGACCTGAAATTTATGCGCTGGCGCTCGGTCGTTCCGACATGGCAGCATGCCAGCGCTTCAGGTTCGTCATTTCATCGGGAACGGTTACTTTTGCAACGCGGGAGAAATCAACAACCACAAAGGCACCACAATCCACGACGGAATATGTATCACCCATGATAAATTCCCGGCCATCCGAAAGCTGTTTTTCCAGATCTTCAAAGAAATAGAGTATGCGTTTTCTTCCGCGTTCAGCCAGTTCCGGGATCTGCTCAATCGGTCGCGACCCTGTAACAGCTCTGCCCTTCAGCCGCTCCACCGAATTGCGCACAGCCTCTGCCACTGCCATGATGCCATTCACATTTAGATAGTGACACCAGTTATTAATCTCCGCCCGCTCCTCTGGCGAACGGCCAAATAACGGCGGTTCGGGGTGGATTTCCTCGATATAGCGGTTAATGGCATCAATGGAAGAAATCGCCGTGCCATTGTCTAATTCCAGCACCGGGACAGTGCAATGCGGGTTGAGGGCCTTGAATTCTTCCGAGAACTGCTCGCCTTCTGTCGTATTCACCGTTTCTGTTTCAATTTCCAGCCCTTTTTCAGCGAGGAAAATGCGTACGCGGCGAGGGCTCGGAGGGCCTCGGAAATCATATAGCTTCATGTAGTTTCTTCCTATCCAGAATGCGCCCCGGACAAGTCAAAGCTTACCAATGAATTCCAGAAACTCATATACAAATTTTAAAGAGAAATGATGGGTATAGAAAATCTCGAACTAGGCCGGATTCCAACCTGATTTCCACTTCGTGAGCGGTACGGCCAGAGCTGGCTCTCCATTGTCCCGAAACCAGCTATCAATCACGAATATTTCTTTACTTTCGTTATCTGTCAGCGTGGCCGCATAATGCGGCCAGTCAAGGAATTTGCCCCGCCCAACAGGTCGTGAGAGTGAGTGTCGGCGAATATATCCTTCATTTTCGAGAACCATCATCAGGCTCATGGTGTTCACTGTCTCGTCAATGCAATCGAGTTGGTGAGTATTGAAAAAAGATGTCCTGGCAATATCCTCGGATGTGTTTGTCGCAGCGCCTCCGATTTTCTCATATTCTGCCAAGGCGAGCACCAATTGGCGACGTTCCTGCTCGGAATCTCTAGCTACCGGCTCAAATTGACGGGTAATCCGACGCCACTCTTTCGGGCTCATCGCCAAAATATGACGCGACTGACACCCATGTTCCGTACAATAGACGAATGCAGCAGGTGTCGGATTTTCAATGCCGTATTGGGCGAGAAAATCGGCGGGTGGTGGTTGTTCATCCCCACCGACGCATGCAGTAACGGACAAACAGCCCAGTAGATATATGAAGGCATAGCTTCTCAAACGCCACCTTGCTCAAATGAAAAAGTGGCTAATTTTATCATGCAAAAGCATGAAATTAAATATTACTTACTTCACGAAATGGCGAGCAATCCAGGCTATTGCCCTTGGTGACCCTACGTTTTCAACCAATAAGAGTTGTCATCCCGCGATTTCAGATGGCCCGCCGTTGGCGTCGCAAAATGTGTCCCGATGATCAGGGTATCGGTCTCGCAATATTTTTCCAAAAAAGCTTCACGGGTTTGCCTCGCGGCATCAGGATCATGATCCGCCGCACTCGACCATTCCGGATGCGCGATCTGGCAAGGGTGATGCATGCTGTCGCCGGTGATCACCGCTTCCTCCCCGTTTGAGCGGATTTGAACACAAACATGCCCAGGCGTATGACCGGGAGAGGGAAACAAGCTTACTTCCTTACAAATCTGGTGGTCCATCTCAACGAAATCAGCAAGACCGGCCTCAACGACCGGTGCCACGGAATCACCAATCACATCTCCAAATTCCAGCTGAGAAGTGTTCTGCCAATGCTCCCATTCCCGAGCACCCATCAAATAACGAGCGTTGGAAAATGTCGGAATCCATTTACCATCTACAAGCATCGTATTCCAGCCAACATGATCTACATGCAGATGTGTGCAAAGGACAGTATCTATGCTCTCCTTCGGATATCCAGCAGTTTCCAGATCTTCCAGAAAAGTGGTCTGCAGCATATTCCAGGCAGGAATTTCCCGCTTCTTATCATTACCAAGGCACGTATCGACGATGATCCGCCGATCCGGGGTTTCGATGATCAGCGCATGGATGCTCATAATCAGCTTGCCCTCTTTAGAGGCAAAATGCGGGATCAGCCAGTCAATGGGCCTGATAACCTCCGGCGTCGCATGCGGCAGGATAAACCGCGTACCACCCGTGGCCTCCACCTCAACAACACGGGTAATCTTGACGTCACCTATGGTCCAGCTGTTCATGTCATATCTCCCTTTTCTTCTTGTTTTTTGCGGCTTAGTATAACTGGCGAAAATCCACAAACAACCCGCGTAGCAGAATGAAAGCCGAGAATTAAGATGGATTATGTTATTGAACCGCAGCCCTTGCCCTCTGTTGCGGTTAAGGGAACCGACAGCCGCTTTCCCGTACGGCGTATCTTCTGCGTCGGACGAAACTATGCGGAACATACTCGGGAAATGGGCGGCGACCCGGATCGTGAGCCACCATTCTTTTTCACCAAACCTGCCGACGCGGTCGTGCCGAGTGAAAGTACCATTCTTTTTCCCAAGGCAACGAAAGATCTGCACCACGAAATGGAACTGGTAGTGGCTATTGGCAAAAAAGCCGATGAGATAAGCGCCGATCAAGCAAATGAACATATTTTTGGCTATGCGGCCGGGATTGACCTCACCCGGCGCGACCTCCAGCAGATTGCCAAGGACAAACGCCGCCCCTGGGATAGTGGTAAGGCCTTTGATCAATCAGCGCCTTGCGGTATGATTACACCTGCGACAAATGTTCCCGAAATTGGGAATGCCCTAATTTGGCTGGCTGTTAACGGTGAAACCCGGCAGTCAGCCAGTATTGCCGATTTGATTTGGTCCGTCAGCGAGGTTGTCGCATTTTTATCGCAGGAATTTATCTTGATGTCGGGCGATTTGATATTCACGGGCACGCCGGCGGGTGTTGGCCCGCTGGTATCAGGTGACAAAGTGACAGGCCATATTGACGGACTGGAAAGTATCGAAATTTCGCTCCTATGAGCAGTGGAGAATTTGATTTTTATCACTATAAAACTACATAGAATGTACCACAGGTCTTGACCCTGATAATGATGCGAACTCAAGGAAGAATTATGACCAGATACAAAATTGTCGCCGTTGGCGTTCTGACGCTGGCATCATTTTCACCTATTTCAGCAAACGCTGACTATTTGCCAAAAAGCATTGCTGCTTATGGCCCCGAAGACTGCGCCCCTGTCGTCGAGCAGAAAATGGATCAACTCGGAATAATAAAGGATAATGTTTCCAACATCGATTATATCAAACAATATTATTCTGACAGTGAAGCTGGCGAAGAATATGAATTTGAGGCTTGGGCAAGTTTTAAAAACTGTAAGGGAAATTTCGTCATTAATATGAATAAATCATGCCAGATCAGTCGTGATTACACCTTGGGAAATTGCGAGTTAGGTGAACTGACGAAACCTAAAAGCTAATAATTGTCGTCATCTACCGGAATACGTGTCTAGGGGTAAATTTTACCCCTAGACACGATTCGCGCTAACAGTATGCTCCCGAAAAAATGAAACTTCCATGTGCTATAATCAGTTTTTCAGCTAAGAAACGGTATATTTTAAAAAAGTTATAGTTAATTTTGATGCCCTTCTTACGCTGCACCTTAAAATAGATAAAATTCTCAATAAATTTACCTGAAATTAACCATAAACTTTGCTTTTTCGGTAGTTCCGAGCTGCATTTACCCGTAAACTGAGGATGCATTCCAGCGGCTTTTTCAAGCCAGCGCATTTTCTGGAACTGCCGAAATTTTTTCGAGTACGGGATACGAACAACATATAAAATGAGTTTCGCTCGGCATAACCGTGGAAGATCGCTCTATGGCCACACAGACATTGCGTCGGTGCGGGAGAAGGAACTTTTGTCCCAAAACCAGCTGCTCCGGGAGAAGAACAAGCGCTTGAGTGACGCCATATTAACGCTGGTTGACCATATCGAGAACAAACTGCCACAGTTGGAAAGCCCCACAGCTTTTAAAACTTCTGAGGTCCCCAAAAACGGGTATTCACAGCCTGAAAACATATTTCAGGAGAGTGAGCCAAAGCCTCGCGTGCCGGATGTCGAGATTTTCGAAAGCTACCCCGAACCTATCGAATTTGCCGAACCAGCGCCGCAAATGCATTTTGGCAAAAGCGCGAAGTGCAACTCAAGAAGCCAGTCTGCGGAGTGGGCACAACAAGCGCCGGAATATTCCGTATCCCCTGACCTCGAACCCGAAGAAATCGATCTGTTAAAATCACCGATCCGGACCTGGCCAAAAGAGGCAAAGCAGGTGCGGGAAACCGTCGACATCGTTGATCTGGAGCCCAAGATCAACGAAGGGAACGAACCCGAAGAGGTTTATGAAGCCGCAACCGTCACCAGCTCCGACATCCCGAATTTTGATTTCGAGGAGGAGGGCCCGGTCGTCGATATCGAAGTCGAACGGCGAGAGACCCTGCGAGCCGCCATGCGACGGCGGGTGAACCGGCTCCGCTGGTAATCAGCGCTTAACTCCGCTATATAAACCTAATGTCCCAAGCTGTATTCGAGAATATATCGGCTCCCTTGCCGGTCCTGTATAGTTTCCGCCGCTGCCCTTATGCCATTCGGACACGGATGACACTGGCGTATACGGGTATTCGGGTGGAGCTACGCGATATCCTGCTCAAAGACAAGCCCGCAGACATGGTTGCCGCGAGCCCAAAAGCCACCGTTCCCGTGCTGAAATGCAACGATGGGAGAGTGCTGGAAGAGAGCTTTGACATTATGCTCTGGGCGCTTAATCAGAGGGACCCCGACGGCTGGTTACCGGATGATGAAAACCTGTGCAAGAAGATATTCGCACTGGTCGAAGAAAATGACGGCCCCTTCAAGGCCAATCTCGATCAGTATAAATACCACGTGCGCTTTCCTGACAGCCCGCGTGAAAGCTATCGGGATGCTGGTGCAGAGTTTTTGCAAAAACTGGATAGCTTGCTGACAAGAAATAACTATCTTGTTTCAGATAGAATTACATTCGCTGATATCGCCATTTTTCCCTTCATCCGACAATTCGCCAATTCGGATCGCGATTGGTTTGATGCGGCGCCTTATCCGTATTTACAAAAATGGCTGGAGAATTTTCTGAGCTCCGAACAATTCTCATATGTGATGAAAAAACGCCCTATATGGCAGGATGGTGCCTCAGGCCCTGTTTTCCCCGAACTTCATGGAAGCTGAGTATTTTGCGCAGTCAGGCGCCGATTTCAGCGACTGCGGCGCCTATCGCTATCGGTTGTGGCGACGTTGGGGAGAGGGCGGCAAAGTAACCTTTGTTATGCTTAATCCTTCCACTGCCGATGCAACACGGAATGATCCCACAATTGAACGCTGCCACCGCCGCGCTGTGGCCATGGGGTTTTCCGCGCTGGATGTAGTGAATATATTTGGCTATCGGGCGACCGACCCGAAGGATTTAAAACGCGCCACTGAGCCAATTGGTAAGGACAACGACAAAGCCATTATAACAAGCCTTAAGGACGCCGAAATGACCATCTGTGCCTGGGGCAGCCATGGCGACCATCTGAACCGTCATGAGGCCATTCGCAGGCTTTTAAAGGACAACAATCTTGCCGCTCACGTACTGTCCCTCACCACCAAGGGACAGCCGGGCCACCCACTTTATCTTTCTTATTCGAAACAGCCCTTTCCATGGGCCGATATATGAGACTATTTCATGGCTAAACTCTATTTCAACTACTCCACCATGAACGCCGGTAAGTCGACAACTTTGTTGCAATCCAGCTTCAATTATGAAGAGCGCGGTATGCATCCCATGTTGTTTACGGCAGCACTGGATGACCGCTTTGGCATCGGCAAAATCACGTCCCGCATCGGACTGGAGGCAGAGGCAAGCCTGTTCGCTGACGATACTGATTTGTTCGAGACCGTAACCAAGGAACAGGAGCACCGTGCCGTTGACTGTGTCATGGTCGATGAAAGTCAGTTCCTGACCAAAGATCAGGTCTTTCAGCTCTCTGAAATCACCGATAAACTTGGCATTCCCGTGCTCACCTACGGCTTACGCACGGATTTTCAGGGCAATCTGTTTGAAGGCAGTCAGTATCTCCTCGCCTGGGCGGATGAGCTCAAGGAGCTTAAAACCATCTGCCATTGCGGCCGCAAAGCCACCATGGTCATTCGCGTTGATGAAAGCGGGGAGCCTGTCCGCGCCGGAGCGCAACGGGAGATCGGTGGAAACGACCGCTATGTCTCCCTCTGCCGCCTGCATTTCAAGGAAGCGTCTTACGATTAAACTATAAGACGGGGCCTATTTAGGCAAAATTTAAGATTGCAATGACCATTAAACGCATACTATCTTAAGTAATATTTCATCTGTCGAGGTAGAGTATGAAGTATTTTCTGATTTTGTTGGGTTTTTTGGCCCTGGTTTCATGCGCGGACAAAAGCAACGGTTCTGGAGAGGTTGCCGTCAAATCGTCCGGCGATGCCACAACTGATGCAATTTATAATGAGTTGATGGCAAGGATATTAGACAGCAGCTTAGGGTATGCAGACACAGGTTCTACGAGTAGGGCTGGGGAAAAAAACCCATATCGGCAAGGGTCTCCCGGCTACCAACACAAAGCTCTTTCTGCCTGCTTGTTATGGGATGTAGAGAAATTGACGGTACGATATCAAGGATGGCATTCAAATGGACACCGCGATTGGAACTACGCATCTTATTTTGCAGTAGATCGCTGCGAAAAGAACAAGTTACAAAAAAACTACGACTGCAAATGCCAGCTTATCGATCATGACGATGTAATTGTATTGGAAGTACCGAACGATTATCGAGCGGCCTATGACCGCTCGAAATCCAATTAAAATCAGCTTGAAAGCGCTGCGAACTTCTTGAAGTGATAATCCGTATTGCCGAACAACATTTCGATGGTGGTCAGGCGCTTGAAGTAGTGACCTATGGAATATTCATCGGTCATGCCCATTCCGCCATGCAACTGGATCGATTGCTGACCCACAAATTTTGATGCCTGACCAATTTGCGCCTTGGCGGCAGAAACGGCTTTCTGACGTTCAAGCCGGTCTTCCAACGCCAGTTTCATCGCCACCATGTCGGACATGGATTTGGATTGCTCTGCCTCCATATACATATCCACCATGCGATGCTGCAGAACCTGGAATTTACC
>Ga0315338_1001622_pt1 | contig 26790 bp, 22 predicted proteins | sample ASW8metaG_FD_204518 | JGI IMG/M metagenome (GOLD analysis project Ga0315338, IMG submission 204518) | Ammonia-oxidizing marine archaeal communities from Monterey Bay, California, United States - ASW #8 | ecosystem: Environmental > Aquatic > Marine > Coastal | place: USA: California | collected... | reverse complement strand
TTATGTAATCTGGAGTTTACTTTATTATTGCGAACCCGAGCAGGTGAATCACGCTCTGTTCAAGTCCGCTGCTGCCTGGGGAGACTTTTCGCAGAATCCCTTGCTTGCGCTGCGGGCTGGTGAATGTTGCGTGTTTCTTCATGCTTAGAGAGATCGGCGAGACGCCTCGTCCATCAGGCATCTGATCCGCCTCCCTGACAACACAGCCGGGCTACGGGGATTCTAGCCTTGCCCCGAAGGGTGTCAAGGTGAGGGTCGATTGTGCTAAGCACTTGCCAGGACAGAAGATGGGTGCCCGTAGAGATCGACAACATCGTCCGTTGTAGGGCATAATCGACACTGCTAAGCTGGCGGCACTGAATTGACGTTTGTTTGCACAAATACCACCTTCATTTTGAATAATTTAATGACTTACGCCCCCTCCTACGAACGGTTTGCTGAGTTGGCTCGTGATGTGGACTATGTGCCCGTTTATCGTCGCTTGGTGAGCGATGCCCTGACCCCGGTCCAGGCTTTTAAAAAACTCGATGTCTCTTCGGCGGCTTGCCTGTTTGAAAGTGTGATTGGGGGCGAAAAAGTAGGCCGTCATAGCTTTCTCGCCAGCGACCCGTTTGTGCAGATCGAGGCTTATGGCACGCAGGTTACCGTATCGCGGCGGAAAGAAGGCGCGAGTTCTGCGGACTGGTCTACTGAGTCGTTTGAAAGCGAGAATCCACTGGAGACGCTACGCGCGCAAGTCGACGCGATTGACGTCGCCCATTTAGAAGAGTTACCGCCCTTTGTCGGTGGCGCGGTGGGGTATGCTGGGTACGACACGGTACGCTATGTCGAGCATCTCCCTGACGCTCCCGAGGACGACCGCAAGCTGCCTGATCTGTCGTTTGCTCTGTACGACCACATGGTGGTGTTCGACCACATCCAAAAAACGGTCATCGTGCTGGCGCTTGCAAACGTAAAAGACAAAGACGCCGCAGCCACCCGAGAAGCTTACGACAACGCTTGCCAGCAGGTCGATCAATTAGTCACCCAACTCGATACACCGGACGACTCGTTGAAGCTAGCCGACATTGAGATCGGTGGCGAGGTGGCGCTTAATTACACATCGAATCATACCCAAGCTGAGTATGAAGATGCCGTGCGACAGTGTGTCGAATACATTCGGGCAGGCGATATCTTTCAGGTCGTGATTAGCCAACGGTTGCAAACCCCGTTTGAGTTACCCCCGTTTGAGCTCTACCGAACACTGCGCGTAGTGAACCCGAGCCCGTTTATGTTTTACTTGCGTACGCCACAGGTAACGCTGGTGGGTAGTTCGCCGGAAATTATGGTGCGGGTTGTTGACGGGCGGGTGACGGTGCGACCCTTGGCGGGCACGCGACCTCGCGGACAGGATGAGGCAGAAGATGTTCAGCTGGGAGAGGAACTGCTGGCCGACCCGAAAGAACGAGCTGAGCATGTGATGCTAGTCGATTTGGGCAGAAACGACGTTGGGCGCGTGGCGGACTACAACTCGGTCGAGATCTCCGACGTGATGGTCATCGAACGCTACAGTCATGTGATGCACATCACCTCGAATGTGTGCGGACAGTTGCGCGAAGGATTGGATTCATTCGACGCCTTGGCTGCTTGCCTACCAGCGGGGACGGTCTCGGGGGCCCCAAAAGTGCGTGCAATGGAAATTATCGATAGCCTCGAACCCAATCGACGCGGCCCCTACGCAGGTGCCGTGGGGTATATTGATTTTGCAGGCAACATGGATACTTGCATTGCCTTGCGAACTGTGGTGATCCAAAACGATACCGCTTACGTACAAGCAGGAGCAGGAATTGTTGCAGATAGTGTGCCAGAAATGGAGTACAAAGAAACGTTGAACAAGGCGAGAGGCTTGCTCAAGGCAATCGAGATCACCCAGCGGCGGATTACTTAAAACCGTACTGGTTTTTATTTTTTACCACAGAGTACACAGAGATCACAGAGTGTTATGGAACAGGATCCATTGACTGGCGAAGTGATAGGATGTGCTATTGAGGTGCATCGTGTACTTGGTCCTGGTTTACTGGAATCGACATACCAACAATGCTTAGCGAGGGAATTGGCTCTTAAAGACATTAGTTACAAATTTGAACATCCACTGCCAGTTGAATACAAAGGCATCAAACTCGACTGTGGATATCGAGTCGATCTGATCGTTAATGATGAATTGATAGTAGAGCTAAAAGCTGTCAAAGAAGTGCTAAGTATTCACCAAGCCCAATTGCTGACTTACATGAAGCTGTCAGGCATCTCAACCGGCCTGCTGATCAACTTCAATACAAAACTACTCAAGAACGACATCAAACGATTCAAGCTCTAACTCTCTGTGTTCTCTGTGCTCTCTGTGGTTCATAACTAAATACCTTTCATTCATGTGATTGTCTCTTAAAAACCCTGTCATGAAATCTCTTACCGGCAAATTACTGGTGGCTGCTCCGCAGTTGAACGATCCTAATTTCAGCCAGTCGGTTGTGCTTATGATTCAGCATGAACCGCAGGGAGCGTTTGGAGTGGTGTTGAATCGACCCAGCGACAAGACAGTCAGCGACGTCTGGGAGCTCATCGGCAAAGAGCCGTGCGGCATCGACCAACTCGTACATATCGGAGGTCCGGTGCCGGGGCCGCTGCTGGCACTACACACCCTGGATTCGGCGTCAGACCAGGAAGTGCTGCCCGGTCTGCACGTCACGGGACAAGAGAGTGCCTTCGAAACATTGGTCGAACACTCCGATTCGCAATACCGATTCTTCAGCGGCCACTCGGGCTGGGCAGGCGGTCAGCTAGAAGGCGAGCTAAAAGCAAGCGGCTGGCTAAGCTGTGATGCCCAAGTGGAAGACGTCTTCTCCGATTACGAAACCCTCTGGAAACGCGTGACCAGCCGAATCGGTCTGCAGATCATCGCACCCGATATTCGACCGGAGCATATCCCTGAAGATCCTGGGTTGAACTGAAGCAGACACGATAAGATAGGATGGACTAAAGCGAAGCGGCGGCACCATTCTGCGACTGTGAGTCATTTCTCAGTCCCACTACTCCACCACAACATCCTCCAACCCTTCCTCACAAGGCGGAAATTGCGGATCAAGTTCCTCCAGTGTCTTTAGTAACAGGCTGCTCACCGTCATGTTTCGATACCACTTGCGGTCGGAGGGAATGATGTGCCAGGGGGCGTGCTCGGTATTGCACTTGGTTAGGGCTACTTCGTAGGCTCGTTGGTAGTCGTCCCAGAGCTTGCGTTCGCTGATGTCGGCTTTGCTGAACTTCCAGCGTTTATCGGGGTTATCTAGCCTCGCCTGTAGTCGTTCGCATTGTTCCTCTTTGCTGATATGCAAAAAACATTTCACGATGGTAATGCCGCCCTCGACCAACAATTTTTCAAAGTCGTTGATCCGCTCATAACGCTTCCTCCATTCCGACTCCGGTACAAGATTATGCACTCGCACCACCAGCACATCTTCGTAGTGCGAACGATTAAAAATGCCGATATTTCCGCGACGGGGTACGGCGTTGTGAATACGCCATAAAAAATCGTGATCCCTCTCTTCGTGACTAGGCTGTTTGAACGGCGCAATCTGGCAGCTCTGTGGATTGATGCCCGTCATCACGGTGCGGATGGTGCCATCCTTGCCAGCTGTGTCCATGCCTTGCAGCACCAGCAGCACGGCCCGACGGTTCTCGCCATACAAACGATACGCAAGCTGTCGGCTAGCCGCCGTATTCTCAGCGATCTTCTCTCGCGACGACGCCTTGTCCCATTCGCCTTCAACATAACGGGGATCGAAATCACGCAAGCGAACCTTGCTCCCTGATGGGACTCGAAGCGGCTGTGACATACCTATGTCCTTCTGGATGCTAGATAATCGGGAACTTCTGGATCCCGGTCGGCTGTATGTTCATTTTAATCACTACAGACGAACGTTTTCACTCCAATTTGCCCCAGGCTTGGGCGTTGCCGTCTTGGTCGATTTCTACGCGAATCACGTTGCCGCAGCAGCACACGGGGCAATCTTCGACGTATTCTTGCGATAAGCCAGCCGAAAGGTCGATCGGCACCACGATCGTCTCTCCGCAGCTTCCACAGGTGTACTGGGCCTCTTCTTGCATGGTGGCAATTTTCCTGGGATTCTGTCGTGTTAAATTTGATTACAATAGACAGACTTACAACTACGAATAGGACGCGGGTTTTCGCGGATGGAACTGATCTACACTTATCCAATTACCTTGACAAAAATCCTCCGGGTGGCACTGTCTGGCTTGCCCAGCAGTGGAACCCTGGTACCCACTTCGCACTGCTGGGCAAGCCAGACAGTGGCACCCTGCCCTCCCTATTCGTCACTTGATTGAGTTACATAGAACGAGAAAGCAAAACGTTGTCCGATTCGTCTGAATTAGATCCGCCAATATCACAATACTCGATGCCGATTATGTCGGCTATGGTTGTGCTTGCGCTTGTCGCTTTTGTACTTTCCTCCTATCTCACATGGACGACTTGGCAATCCGAATCCGTGGTTGGCTGTACCGGTGCCGCTGTCGATTGCGATGCCGTACTTAGCAGTCACTGGTCAAAATGGCTTGGCCTACCGGTCAGTCTCTTCGGATTGCTCACTTACGCAATTATCTTAGGCATTGCTTGGCCTGCTGCCAAACGTCCCCAAAGCATCGTGGGTACTATCTTGCTGACCCTTGCGCTGCTAGCCGCCGGTGCAGCCATCTGGTTTGTGATGGTGCAGATGGTGTTTATCAAAAGTTTTTGTCCTTACTGCATGGGCGTGCACACTTGTGGCATCCTGATTGCGGTACTTACGGTATTGTTAATTCGTAATAGCGCTGACACCCATGTCGACTACAACCAGATGGGCGCACTGCTGGGGGTAAGAGATACCAACGCTCCTGTACAAGCTAACGGCTCACAGGCAGCAAACGGCTTCCATCCTATAATCGCCACCTGCGTAGCTTGCGTAGGATTAATGGTACTCATGGGCGGGCAATTCTTGTTTGTGCCGTCGACCTTGATGGTTGAACTCTCCGACGCACCCGAGTCTGAAACTCCTGTAGCAACCGAATCCGAAGAGGGACTGCTCGAAGAGGAACCAGCCGAGGAGTTTTCTTTTTCAGAGTCCAGCGAGAACTCAACTCCGGAGCAGCAACCGGCCGATGAGTCTACTGCTACACAGACTGATGGCACCACAGGCAGAATGATCTCGGTCGAAGGCTTAGCCCATCCGATTGACCTCACTCAATACCCGGTCATCGGCAACCCCGATGCTGATATCGTCTTTGTCGAAATGCTCGACTATACCTGCAAGCATTGTCGGCATATGCATACCTTTATTCACGACACACTTGAGCGCTACGACGGCCAGCTGGGCATAATCATCTACCACATCCCGCTCAGCAAAAAGTGTAATCCGCATGTCGAAAAAGACGGCATCGGCAAAAAATACGCCTGCGACTACGCCCGGCTGGCGATGGGCGTCGCTAGACTCGCTCCCAAAGAATTCCCCGAGTTCCACGATTGGCTGATGGATGGCGAACGCCCCCCTTCGCCTGGCCAAGTACGCCGCCGAGCTTTGGCCTTGGCCGGCGAAGAGGTATTAATCAACGAGACCATCCAGTCCGAAACCCTGCAGCGAATCACCGAGCACTGCAACATCTTTCACGAAGCCAAAGCCGGTTTGCCGATGGTGCTCACCAACCGCGGTGTTATCAAAGGCATCCCCAAAGAGAGCGAGCAATGGTTCCAAGTGATGGAGCAATTCGGCCTCAAACTGGTTGCCGAAACTCCAGCCACCACTCCCTAGCAGGGCCCCTTCGCTAGCAAACTTTTTGTCGAAAAATACAAAAATCTGCCCTCGTCGCGTGAACCTAAGTGCTTTGCTGCGAGTCTTTTGAGGCGTCTTGCAAGTTGGGCCCCTTAGTGCCCTGCAAACCCGTATTGCGTCAATTTACGAGTTTGTGGGTATAATAGGGGCAGAGTTCGTGCGAACGCAGCACGAAGGACTAAATTGGCCGTAAGGCGTTCTCTGGCAGAGCGCCGATGCCGCCATCACACTGATTGGAAGGAGGTGGTTCGTTGAACGATTATCATATAGGCCAGTTGGGTGGTACTAGTAACTGCTGACACCCGGCGGGTTGTCCGCAGTGGACAGCCACCCACCACCTGCTTCTGAGTGCCCGCTCTCGATTCACCTTGTATCGGAGCCTGTTCTCAAAGCAAAAACACACAGCCCAGTGATCAACGTGGTCACTGGGCTGTTCTTATTGAGTCGCTTGAAAATCAGAATGAATTACCACAGAGGACGAATTACCGCAGAGGACACAGAGGAACGCGAATGGGAGGTTGATAATATTCAGTAAGCATCGGTTATACTTTACTCGAATCGCTACGGTTGGTAGCGGGTAATCGAATTCAACTTTGCGTATTACTAATGCCAAAATTACAGACAATTCGTGACGAAGAACTAAATCGGAACAATCGACACCTCTTGGATTTGAAGTCCGAACTTCAGCAACTGGCGGCCCCACACACCAAAACTCCACTGCAGTCTCCCAAAGAGTTTCTAAATTTCCTTACTTGGTGCCAGTATGAAGGAGTGCCGGTTCACCAAGGTCAGCCGTACTGCTATGTAACCCATTGTGTTCTGCTACTGGCTGCTGAGATACTAGAGGAATCTTGTAGTATTACATTAGGTAAGTGCGAAGACGAATTTGTCTTAATTCACCCCGATATCATCGGAGCTTGTCCTTTGGAAATGCTAGGTTACCGCCCCCTGCATCCTGACGAAGGAAGTTGGGCTGACACCGAGTTGGTTGATAAGATTTTATATTCAATCGAATTAATACAGGATTCTTTCAGTATTCGCGATAAGCGACTTACTTGGCCAGAAATTCTTCTTGGGAAGTCATGGTTATGGTTGATGAACCATCCGATTCATGTGTAGATGTGGAATCGGGATTAGCCACAGAGGAACTGTTTTTAGAACACAAATCTGCAACTAACCAATCTCACCCAAAACCCCGCCCAAATACCCCATCGCCTCCCGGGCTGCATTGTCCGGGTTATCAATGTAAGGATAAAGCTCTACGGTCAGCCAGCCGTCGTAGTTGGTGGCGGCTATTTCTTTGAGAGTGGCGGCGAAATCGATTGCCCCGTGCCCCGGGATCAGATGGGCGTGCACTCGGGTGTCGGCGATGTCTTCTAGGTGATAATGCACCGTGTGCTCGGCCATCTTGGCGACCCAATCTTGCGGGTCTTCGCTGACGCAGTAGGCGTGGCCGATATCAAAGTTCAGACCGATCACCGGTGAGTCGATGCGGTCGACGAATTCCAGATACTGATCGAATTTTTCGATCAACAGTTCCGGCTCCGGTTCGATGAGCAGCTTTTGGCCGAGCTCTTCTGCCACTTCGACACACGGCATCAGCTCTTCATAAAAAATGTCTGCCCCTTCTTGCCAGCTTTGCTCTGGTGTTAGCAACCCGCCAGGCTCGGTGGTGATGTGCGGGGCACCCAGGTCGTGCGACAATTGCAGCGCCCGTTTGGTGTGCTCGCGGCGGATGGCGCGGTAGTGCGGATCGGGGTCGGTCCAACCCGGATGCCAGTACGGCTGCCGCGGGTCGGCTACCGCGTTCATCATAAAGGCGTTGATGTTCGAAATAATAAGATTGTTGTCATCCAAGCATTTGCGAATCGCTTCGCGCCGCTCGGGTAGCAAGCCCGCGGGCCAGGCGTGCGGCACATCGGCCAGAACTTCGATTCCTGCGTATCCCAACCCCGCAATTCGGCGAATCGTTTCCTCAATCGAAAACTGCATGTAAGCGTTCGAACTAAAAGCCAATTTCACTTGGGTCGCTCCAATCAAAGGATGTTCTTCAAAAAGTCTTCAAATACCGAATTGCTGAACGCACCATTCTAATCGCTAGGGGCCCCGCTAGGAATGTTTATTCTCCGCCACACCGCCGCCCTAAGATTGCCACCTCACTCACCCCAACCTTGCCAATCAACAAACTTGCCCCCTCGCTGCCCTTCAATTTCAGTTGTTGCCGCAACCGCTCTGGCACGACCTCCACGCCCCGTTTCTTGATTTCCAGCCGACCAATGCCCCGAGCCCGCAGCAACTTGCTCAAACTGCCCACCCGAAAAGGCACGACTTCCTCGACCTCAAAGCAACTTACCAGCCCATGCTCGATGCGGCTGTCTGACGTCAAATAACTCGCCCCGCCACTAAGGACCGCCAAGCCCATTTCTTCGCCCAGCGCCCCCACCAGCCCAGACGCTCGCAGCGACGGGTCTGTATCGTAAACAAAGTTGCCAACTTGTTCAGCAACCGGCGCAATCGCATCCGCGTTGCCAGCAAATGAACTCGGCAGCCAGCGACTCTCACTTTCAGCCGGTTTGGTCAACACCGTCGCCCGACGTTTTCCGTTCTCACTGGCCAACTCACCAAACCAAACCACCAGTTGCCGACACTCCCGTTCGCGGGTGATCCATTCCAACTCGCCCTCTTGCTCCCACACTTCGGGCACACGCGCCGCTGGTGCCAATTTCAAACAACCATCGGCACAAGTCTGCCGCCACCGGTCCACCACTTCCGGCCCTGGCGAATGCCACTGCACCTGTGTTGACCGCCGACCGTCTACGCGTCGATCAGGGTCCAAATGCCAAACCGCCCCGTCTGGCGTTTGCTGTTCAACATCGCCTACACAAACCTCTGTATATGCATTCGCCCGCGCAAATGTTGCCACCCCAGCATCCTGATCCCAACCGACAACACTGCCCCTCTCCGCCAGCGCCACCAGATCGCCGCCGATGCCGCAGCAATAATCGACCGCAGGCTTTTGGTCACCAAACCGCTCGGCCTTATAGCGGGCAATCCAAATATCGGTCGCCTGTTGCAAACCGACGTCCGTGAAAAACATCCGCTCAGCCAGCGATCCAAATTTGTTGGCCGCTTTCTTGCGCAGGGCTACCTGCTCTGTAATCAGCCGTGCCCGTTCTGCGGTCAGCACTTTTCGCAACCGATTCAACTGCTGTAACACTGGCTCGGTTGATTCTGCAAACTCCCCCAGTAGGCGGCCTGCTTCCGGGCCGGTCAACCACTCATAATCGGCAATGTCGTTCAAAGTTCTCTTATCGCCCACTCGCGATACCTCTTAGTAGCGGATTTGAGCCGCACTGCACGGCTTGAAGCGGCTGAAACTGTTGCCCGTATGATTCGGCCCATGCCCGTCAAGCAGACTTCAACGTGCTTATTCTACAAACCGAAGTCTCGTCGGGCAGGTGGTCGATTCTTAGGGATAGGAACCGGTCCCGACTTCACCGGCTAGGTCCTACCATGGTTGTTCATTCACCGTTTAGCAAGGCAGACACATTATGTTCTCCCGATTGCTCACCCCGCCAGTGCTGGTTGCCGCCGCGGTTGGAGTTCCGTACGTCGCCACCAATGGGCCGGATGTCGATAAGTTATGGAATAAAGCAACTACTATAGTCTCCAGCACGCAAGCCCCCGCTGAACAGACGGTCGAAGCCAAAGCTGAAACGGCAACGACTCCGGCTGCGTACCAGCCGCGTTTAACTACGGTCTCGCTGAACGACGCTTTCAACCTCGACGTCAGTAAAGAGTGGGTCTACCAACGCTGGGATCGAAAGTCGACCGCCCTTTCCGAACTAGGCCTCTACGGGGTGCGCGTCTCGTTAATATCTGGAACTCAGCTACACGATGTGGCAGGTTCGCTGACTTATTACTTTGGTCGCAATGGTCGCGTCGAGCGGATCTCGTTCCGCGGTCGTACCGCCGATACGTCGCAATTGATCAGAATCGCACAGCACTACGGTCTACAACCTCAGCCCACAGCAATAGTCGGCGAACAGCTCATGCAAGTCCGCCGCGAAGAGCAGGTTTTTAGTGAACTCCGCACCCGACCCGAGCCCGTTTTGCGAACTAAATCGCTACGCGAGAGTTTCCTCGTGAATTTCGAATTGCAAAGACCCGACGCCACCACTCCCCTCCCCTCCCAACAGCCAATGCTTCCAGTCGCCGCGGCTCCACCGCAACCGGTAAACGCTGAGCAGGATTCTGCCGACAAAGAGGTAAGCAAAGCCGAGGCCTTGAACCCCTACTTCCCACGCAGCCGAGTTCCAGCCGAGCAGGTCGAAAATCTCGAACGCCGCGACCGGCTCTGGTAACTCTATCCACACTGCCCCCAATCGTCTGAATCGGCTATCCTCATGGCATGGCCGACCAATACTCCATCACCATCTGCCCTGCCGAAAAACGGGCCGAAGCAATTCGCCTCCTCCACGAGGGGCTAGCCCCAGACCAACAGACTGGCCTGGTTCAAGCCCTCGAGGTTATCCAAGAAGCAGGTCTGCCTGACTTTCCGGGGCTACTGATCGCATCACGTGACGAAAATTCCCTTGATGAAAAAATCGAAGCAGCCGCTTGGATCCAACCAACCCCGGGCAAAACAGCCGTCCTTTGGCCACCTTCACCACAAAGCCCTGCCAGTCCGGCGCTCATGCAAGCCATAGCGGGCCACCTCGACCAGCAGGACGTCCCCCTCGCCCAAATCCTGGTCAGCCCCGACACCCCAGTCGACCCAGATCTCTTTGCCGTGGGCCAGTTCCACAAGCTCGCCGACCTCGCCTATCTACTTGCCGATAGCTCCTACCTTCCGCCTCAAGTGCCGGGCACCGACCTGCAATTCGTCCCTCAAGCAAACGACCAGCTCGAACGGCTCGGCAAGCTCCTGATACAGACATACCAGGATTCCTTAGATTGCCCCGTTCTAAACGGAGTCCGGAACGAATCCGACGTTCTCCAGGGCTACGCAGCCCAGGGCAATGCCACCTCGGGCCATTGGTATTTCGTCTGCGACCAGCAGCGGCACGACATCGGCACTTTAATTCTGACCGAGCACGGCAATGGCGAGCAGTGGGAGCTTGTCTATATGGGTCTCATCCCTGCCGCCCGCGGCCAAGGTTTTGGCCGGCAGATCGTCCAGCATGCCCTCTGGCAAGCCAACCAGGGTGGAGCACAGCGTCTGGTGCTCGCTGTCGACCAAGCCAACCCCTACGCCCTCGATATGTACCACCAAGCAGGTTTTATTAGCTGGGACCGCCGCACCGTCTATGCCCGACTTCAACCCCAACCAGACTAACCCTGCTCAATAAACGCATCCAAAACAAAGTTCTTTGCGTCGTGATCGTTGTGCCGTCGTGGTTAAAAAAGGCGTTGAAAAAAAGGCAAGAAATATTAAAAACACCCCCACAAAATCCTCGACACAACATCCTGTGCCCAACTGACAATTCCACCCCCCACAAATTCCTAACATTCACATTCCAACGGTATATCAAGCGCCCCGACCCTCGAATTACCAAAATCATTTGCAGCAAACAGATTATCCACCCCGCTGGGCTATGCCTGACAAATTTTTTTGCTCCGGATTGCTCCCAGAAATGCCTTTCTGCTCGGCTTTCTAAGGCGCCTCGGCGCGGGACACTTTTACTAGCCGCGTCAAGACCTTTCATTCCGCAGCTAGCACTCTAGAATCGCTCTCTATAAGTATTGGTTTTGGACATCAATCAGTCGGCTTCATTGCTTGGCTGAATAATCGTAGTTGCCGCGGATTTCGTCGATCTTTTTTCATTTTAGCGTTACGATCCGGAAGGTCGTATTTCGCTCAAAAGTCGGCTCGCTGCCTACGTCAATAAATTGCAGGATGTAGTCATGGAAGGTTCGGACCTGTTGTCCAGATTGCGTAATGAATTGGCGCAACGCTTAGGGCGACAGCGGTACGAACTTTGGGTTGGCCCACACATCTCACTTGAATGGGCTGACGACACGCTGCTTGTGGGCTGCCCCACCGAATTCGAAATGCAGTGGCTCCGTCGCCGCCTTCACGACGCCCTCTCCGCCTCCTGCCGAAAAATTGCCGGCGACGAAGCATCCCTCCAATACCACATCAATGCTGCCCCTCAGCCTAGCAAAGAAGAACATACTCACAGCCCCCAACCCCCAGTTCCCAGCCCCCAGCCAGCCGCTCCGCTGCAACAGACCAAAGATAAAAAACTCCCCACAGGCATACAACGAGTTTCCACCTTCGCCAACTTCGTCGTCGGCAAAACCAACGAACTCGCTTATCGAACCGCCAAAGCCGTTGCCGAGCAACCTGGCCAATTCGGCCCGCTGCTGCTTTTCGGCCCACCCGGAGTTGGCAAAACCCACCTTCAATATGCCGTGGTGCAGCACCTGCGCCGCGACACCCGCCGCATTCGAACCTTGCGACTCACCGCCGAGCAATTCACGGCCGAATTCCTCGACGCCCTCAATCGCCGCGCTTTGCCTGGCTTTCGCCAAAAGTACCGCTCGATCGATGTCCTGCTGATCGACGATATCCAATTCCTCAGCGGCAAACGGGCTACCCTCGACGAACTGCTTTACACCATCGACACCCTGCACGAGCAAGGCCGGCAAGTCATCCTGACCTGCGACCGCAGCCCTGGTGACCTGCAAAAAGTTAGCCTTGAGTTGGTCTCTCGTATTTCCGGCGGCTTGGCGATACCTGTGGAAACTCCCGACTACAACACGCGGCTAGGCGTCGTTCGGCAAATCGCCGCCCAACGAAACGTCCGCATCGACGACGAAATCGCCGCGCTGATCGCCACCCAAGTCGCCGGCAGCGCCCGCCAACTCAGCGGGGCCCTGAACCGAATTTCCGCGACCAGCATGGCCCACAACCGGCCCATTACGGCTGACCTGGCCCGCTCGACCCTGGCCGAGTTCGTCCAACAAAACGCCCCCTCGGTGCGGCTCAACGACATCCAACGCGCCGTTTGCGAAGTCTTCGGCGTCGAAGCTTCCAGCCTCAAGTCCAACCGTAAAAGCCGCTCGATCGCCGAGCCGCGAATGCTGGCCATGTGGCTCGCACGAAAATACACCCGTGCCGCCCTGGGCGAGATCGGCGAATTCTTCGGCCGCCGCAGCCATAGCACCGTCATTTCCGCTCAGAAAAAAATCGAAGGCCTGGTGAGTAACGGCGCCGAAATCTCGGTTGCCGACCGCCCCTGCAATGTCGAAGAAGCCATCCGCCAAGTCGAATCGGTCCTCCGCACCGCCTAAGTGTTCTCTCATCCATAGCCCGACCACTCTGGTCGGAGCAAAAACGTAGCAACACGTTGAAATCCAATCCATGGTAAGATTCCATAAAGGAATTTCACCATGAACCCACTCCCAGCCTCACGCTACCAACGCACCCTCTTCCTGCTTTTTTTGGTTTTCTTCCTCGCCAGTTGCGTCAACCCGCCGTATCTGCAATTCATGCTCTTGCAGCACTCAGCGACACTCCTAGCCGTAGCGCTGCTGGCCTGGCTCTCTAGCAAAATAGAAATCACCCGCCTCAGCTACACGCTAATCATAGTTTTCCTCTGTCTCCACACCCTCGGCGCCCGCTACCTTTACACCTACACCCCCTACGACACCTGGAGCGAAACTCTATTGGGTATCAACATTACCGAAACCTTTGCTTTCGAACGCAACCACTACGACCGCCTCGTCCACTTTACCTACGGCTTGCTGCTAGTTATCCCCATCCTCGAATACGAACGCCGTTACCTAAAACTCACCACCCTGGTCGCCGCGATACTCGCAGTAGAATGCATCCTCGCCACCAGCGCCGCCTACGAACTACTAGAATGGCTCGTCGCACTGATCTTCGCCCCCGACTGGGCCGAAAGTTTTCTTGGACTGCAAGGCGACCCCTTCGACGCTCAAAAAGATATGGCGCTGGCTACCTCTGGGGCTATTCTTGCTGTGGGTGTCTATTTGCTGAGTACTCGAAGTGGCCAAAAATAGTTGTGGAACTCGACTACAAAATTGAAGATAATGATCAACAACAAATATACATAGCCCCGCCCTCTGGGCGGCAATGAGTTACGCAGCAACATAAAGCACCGTATAAGCACTCAATAACCACAAAGCAACAAAAGTCATGATATGCGTCAGATATCATATCTTAAGCGCAAATAAACTAATGCTCGAAAAGCCAAAACAAGAACTCGTACTCCTGTTTTTACAGCACCAACCCCATAGTTTTGTCTACCCCAATGCGTTTATCAAGATTTCGTGCCAAAACGAATTCGCACATTCACATTCTGTGCTGCGATAGTAGTACAAAACATTGAGCAGAGGACTCACTTATGGCAACGATAGGTCAATAACCAAGTCAGAAAGGAATACAACACAACCTCAGTGTTCGCCATGCCCCTGTGGTTTTAAACTACAAAGGAGCTACTCGGGAATGCTACCAAGCATCTCGACCGTGCTCACGGCAGCGCCTTCCACATGGCACTGCACGCAGTTAACTCGCTCGGGATGGTCGCAGACAATCTCTGGACGGGCGGCTTGGCCGCCGTGGCAGGCCAGGCAGTTGGCTCGCATGGTGGTGGGGTGAGGGATTACCGGCGGGGCGGATTTGTAGGCTCGCTCGGCGGGTTCGTACTGTTGATGTAAGCCGACGAAATCGGCTGCTACAAACAGTTGGTCGGTGTTGGCAAAGACATGGCACTGTTTGCAATTGGTGAGCGAACCGGCCCGCCGATCTCCGACATGAGGATTGGCGGGTGCGATGCCCTCTGGGGGCACCAGCCGGCCAGTGGCGGTATGGCATTTTATGCAAGCGATGCCGAAGGACTTATGAGGAATTACCGGTGGGGCCCCGTCAAATGCGCGGCGCTCAGCTCGTACCTGAAAACTGGTGGGCGCAGCCTTAGGCTGGGTGTCGTTTTCAGTCTTGGGGGGGGCGAATCCTAAAATATCGCAGCCAGCCATTAGCAAGAGCATACCTGACAGCAAAGAGGCACCAGACGCAAAAATTACCGGACGTTTCATCACTTAAACTGCCGATCCCGTTAGGCTTTTTCGATTTTTACTGCACACTTTTTGTAATCCGGCTCTTTGCTGATGCAATCCATCGCATCGAGGGTCACTTTGTTAATCAGTTTTGCTTCGTCAAAGAAAGGCACAAACACCTGCCCGGCAGTTACCGCCCCGCGCCCGTTAATGCGGGCTGGTAACACCACTTCGCCACGTCGGCTGGCAACGCGAACTTGATCGCCTTGCCCAATACCCAGTCGGGTAGCGTCCGCCGGATTGATTTCGACGTAAGCCTCTGGCACGGCCTGATGCAGTTGCTTGACGCGTCGAGTCATTGAGCCCGAATGCCAATGTTCCAGAACACGCCCTGTCGAGAGCCAGAAAGGGTACTCCTCGTCGGGGACTTCCGCCGGCGGATGATAAGGCCGCAACCAAAAAGCCGCCTTCTCGCCGTATCCCTTTGCCCGATAGAAGTGAACGCCTTCCTTCTTCTTCACGTAAGGATCAATTCCGGCTGCATATCGATAGCGGGTTTCCTTGCCGTCGACCACCGGCCAGCGTAGCCCGCGGGCTTCCTTGAGTTGTTCGTAGCTCGCCAGATCTTTACCGCCGCCGACGGTAAACTGGCGGTATTCTTCGAACATCGCCTCGTGCCAGTCGTCCTCAGGCCAAGGGAACAAGTTGTCGTAACCCATTCGCTTGGCAACTTCCATAATCTGCCAGGCATCTTCCTTCGCCTCGCCTGGTGGGTCGACCATTTTGTTCCACTGTTGGGTGCGGCGTTCGGTATTGCCGAATACGCCTTCCCGTTCGACCCAGGCTGCCGAGGGCAAGATCAGATCCGCGACAGCAGTTGTTGGTGTCGGGTAAATATCACTGACGACAATAAATCGTCCATCGTTCGGCTCGCGTTTCATCCGCTCGAGGTTGGGCATGGTGACCCAAGGGTTGGTAACCTGAATCCAAATCGCTTTGACATCGCCACGGGTCAGAGCCCGAAACATATCTACGGCATGGTACCCAGGCTTCGGATTGATTGTGCCTGGCTCTAGCCCCCAGATTTTTTCGGCTTCTTCTCGGTGTTTGGGATTCGTCACCACACGGTCGGAGGGGAGTCGATTCGAGAGGGTGCCCACCTCGCGAGCTGTACCACACGCCGAAGGCTGGCCGGTGAGGCTCAACGGATTGTTGCCTGGTCGGCTGATCTTGCCGGTGATCAGATGCAGGTCGGTAATCAGATTGTTCATCCAAGTGCCGCGAACATGTTGATTCACTCCCATGCACCACAGGCTAACCGTGCCCCGTTGCATGTCGCCATACAACTCGCCAAGTGCTCGGATCTGAGCGGCCGGAACCCCTGAAATTTCGCTCACTTTTTCTGGCGTATAGTCAGCCAAGAATTCTTCTAGCTCTTCCAGCGAACTCTCGCGGCCTTCGTCCTTAAAGGTGTAGCGATCTGCTTGCTCGCCGAAACAGCCGTAACCGATTTTTTCGAGGTCTTCGATACCGCGGCGGAAGATGACGTTTTCTTCCACAAACGACCGGTTGACTTTGCCGTTTTTCAGCAGTAGATGTAGGATCCCGTTGGCGATCGCCAAATCGCCATTGGGTTTCATTTCGACATACATGTCGGAAAATTCGGTAGTGGGAGTACGTCGGGTAGCGATATCGATGATCCGCACGTGTGGATTCTTGCGCTTATGTTCGAGAATGCGACTGAAGAGGATCGGATGGCACTCGGCCATGTTGTTGCCCCACAACACAAAATCGTCAGCGATCTCGAAATCGTCGTAGCACCCCATCGGCTCGTCGCTTTGGAACTGTGTCATAAAGCCCATCACCGCACTGGCCATGCAGAGCCGAGCGTTGGGGTCGAGGTTGTTGCTCCGCATGCCTGCCTTCACCCACTTTAAGGCCGCATAGCCGTCGAACACCGTCCATTGTCCCGAGCCATACATGGCAACTGCTTCGGGGCCGTGCTCCTTGAGGGTCTCGGAATACTTGCTGGCAATGAGATCTAGAGCCTCATCCCAAGAGATCGGTTCAAAGCCACTGCCATCAGCTTTGCGACGCATCGGCTTGGTAATTCGATCTTTGCCGTACAACATTCCCGGCAGATGATAACCCTTTGCGCAGAGTAGTCCCCGATTGACGGGTGACTTTTCGTCGCCGCGCACGGCAACCACCTTGCCATCCGCTACGCCGACTTCGACACCACAACCCGTGCCACAGTAGCGACAGGGGGCCTTGTTCCAATCGACATCCTTTTCAACGATCGGCAAATTGTTGGCCGTCGCGGTTTTGCGCTCACAGCCAAGCGAAGCTGCCGTCATGGCACTGCTGGTGACTAAAAATTCTCGACGATCCAATGTACTAACCCTCGCTGCTTGCTTCCTCGGAGTCTTCGGCCGGTTGGTCTGCCGATACTTCCGCGGCTGGTGAAGCTGCGGTTTCATTCGCAGCCGAGTCTTCGCTAGGTGGCATGAGCTTCCCTTCCTCATACCATTTGTGTTCAGGTCGATCCAAGATGTCTTGAATCGCCTTCTCAACCGCCTCAGCTGCCGAGGCGTTGCCGTGCTCCGCGGCATGTTCGGCCAACTCGCGTGCCTGCGGGATCAACTCTTGGTAGAACCGTTCGGCGACTTCATACATGCCATGCCAATGGGCATAATCGGGAGCCATCATTGAAGCACCGTGGCGAGCGCGTCGGCCTTCATGATGCCATAGGTAGAACCAAGTCCACTCGATCTCTTCGTCAAATTGCGTGTCTGAGATCAGCTTGTTCTCACGCAAGGCAGCCATGATCTTCTTGCCTGGCTTGGCGAATTTTTCGTTGTAGTTCACGATAAAGTCGTCGTATTGCTTGTAAAAACCAACGACGTAGTTCTCGGTATGGCAATGCATGCAGACTTGCTTCATGCGATCGCGTTTGGCTTGCCAGGTGTCGTCTATTAGCTTCTGGCGTTCAATGGGGTCGGTTTCTTTCACGACGGCATGATTGATGTCGGTGTCCATCTTCATACTGACCGGGGGTCGGTTGGTCCAGGAAATACGTTCGCCTGGATCATGCGTGATCTTGCCACCTTTGCTGTGTGCTGACATATGGCACGAGGCACAGGTGGGAGCCTGGGTGTAGTCCTCGCCCAATACCCAGCTTTCGCCATCAAGGTTCATATGCTCTTTCAAATCACGGAAAGCGACACCATGCTTCGACTCTTCGTAGATTTCTTTCTGCGGATGATCAGGCCCGAGGTGGCATTTGCCGCAGTTTTCAGGTTGCCGGGCTCGGCGTGGTGAAAAGTCGTGCCGCGAGTGGCAGGCCGAGCACGAACCACGCGAACCATCAAGGTTGATCCGGCCGATGCCCGTATTGGGCCAACTGGCGGTATGCAAGATGGGTTGGTTTTTGCCTGTGCGGCGAATCTTGGCGACGGCTTCAAGGTTGGTTGGGATGCCCTTTTCGTCGGGCTGTAGGTCGTCGACGGTAATCTGGCTGCCGTCAGTACCCATGAGAGCCACTTTGCTGCCGTGACACTGTTTGCAGCCAACGTCGACGCTGGCCATGCCGTTCACCATGTCGACTTCCATGCCGGGAGTCGGCGAGTGCGGATTAAAGGGTTCTCGCGAGCCTTCGACGGTTTCCGCTAGGAAGTTATCCAGCGAATCTAAAATATTACCCGCCTTGGCGTGGTGGCTATGCGTAAATTCTTTAAACTCATGGGGATGGCATTTCGAGCAGTCGAGTGGAGTGACTACGGTGGCAATCGTTTGGCCAAAGTGGTTGAAGGCATCTGCATCTTTTTCGTTGGCTTTATGGCACTCGACACAACCGACGCCCTTGAGAGCATGGGTGGAGCCTTCCCAGTGGTCGATGATGCCGGGAGAAAGGTTGTTGTGGCACTCCACGCATTTGGCCGAACTGGTTGGCACAGAAACCTTGTGCACGGTGAGGCCGGCCTCTTCGCGTTTGCGAGCGACCTCCATCGCCTGCACGAAAAGCAGCGAGGCTAGAAAAATCAAACCCAGAAAGCCAATCAACAATTGCTTAACTCGTAACGACATGGCTTCAGACCTTTTATTAAAAATAACAAACTATTGGTGTAGTGGATTTCTAGTGGGCGACTGCGGCTTCCCAAACGGTTAGGCCAATAATCATCAAGACTGCGACGATACCAATGTATGTGCTGGTTTCCTTCGACTTGGTGACGCGAATCAACAAGCGGTCGATCCAGGGCCAAGCGAACATCAGGAACACGATAAAGCCCATACTTAGCACAGCAAACGTTGGTCCGAATAGCTTCAGCCAACGGAAAGTTGCGTAGAAAAACCACTCTGGTTTAATCACTTCGGGTGTTGTTAGCGGATCGGCACGCGGTCCCAATTCGGCTGGAAAGATGGTCGCCAGCGTGCTGAGGATAATCATCAACACCAAACCCAGGGTGAGTTCGGTAAGTATATGGTCGGGGAAGAAATTAAAATGCTTTTCTTCTTCTGATTTATCTTCATCTCCGGGGAGTTGAAACTCTGTGACGCCATGCATGCGAATGAAGGCAATGTGGACGCCAATTAGCAGGATTAAAGTGACAGGCATGATGGCTGCGTGCAAAATATAGAACCGAGGCAAAGTCTGTTCGTTGTAGGTGTCTCCGGCTAGCAAGAGCTGTTTGATGTAAACGCCGATCACGGGAACCGTATCCGTGATATTGCCGCCTACGGTGGCTCCCCAGTAGCTCAATTGCTCGAATACTAGGCTATAGCCTGTAAATCCTAGCCCTAAGGTTACCATCAGTAGACTCATGCCGATGAGCCAGTTGATCTCGCGCGGGCAGCGGTAAGCGCCGGTAAAGTAGACACGCATTTGGTGCAGCACCACGGTAGCTATCATCAACGTGGCTGCCCATTTATGCAGGCCGCGGAAATACCAGCCCAGGGCGACTTCGTCGGTAATATATTGAACCGATTCGTAAGCTGTTGTCGAAGAAGGCTGGTAGTACATAGCCAACATGATTCCGGTAACGATCTGCACAACAAACAGATATGCCGGCGTGCCACCGAGTGCAAACCACCATTTTTTCATGTGGTTTGGCACGGGCTCGTTGGTCAGCTCGCGCAGCTGATCCCCCGAGATCGGGACGCGTTCGCTCCACCAATCTGCCCAACGTGACAAAGGCCTATCCTCCCAGTGCAATCAAAATCAAGTAGTGTGGTTGTATGTTACGGTTCATTGTTATGCCTTCTTGCCGATCGAAGTGAGCGTCATCTCGATATACAAAGCGCCGTCTACGACCTGAAGCGAGTAATGAGGCAAATCCTGTCCATCTGCGGCGGGTGGTCCACCAGTAGCAATGCCATTGGGGTCGAAGACACCGTTGTGGCAAGGGCAGAAAAAACGGTTGTTGCTCGATTCCCAATGAACTCGGCAACCAAGATGTGGGCAGATGCTCGACAACGCGAGAAAACTTTCCGCCGTTGGCTCTGTGCTAGGTGTCGACTCGTCGGATTGCCGCGTGATCATCACCGAAACCCCAGTCGGAGACTGGAACGGGATCGAATCGCCCGGCTTGATGCTTGCTGCATCCGAGACAAAAATCCAAGCTTTGTTCGCACCAGAGGGATAGAAGTATCGCCCCGCCATGGCAAAGAACATGCCGTAGCCGCCGGCCAACCCGGCTGCCATCGCTGTGGTTGCGCCAAGTGACAGAAAAGAGCGCCGATTGCACTCTGAGTTTTCGTTAGGTGACTCGCTAGCTTTAGGAGTCAGGTTTGCACCTTTTTGGGGGTCGTGTGCCATGGTTGGCCTGGCTATCCCTCATCAGTTGTCAATTCAAGTCAGCAGTGGTCTGCCTGAGTATCAGTTTAACTCAAAGCTAAAGAAGATAATAGGGTCCTGATTGAAAAGCGTCCACCCAAGTTTCCGTTTTTTATGCAATCTGAAACTTTGCTAAACCGTAACAATCCAACTCGCTGTGCCACTTCTATTCCCAAGTACAAATCATATTAAGATCGTAAAAGTTTAGTCAACGCTTTTCCTCTAACTGCGGTAATGTGCAATCGAATCATTTGTGTTGCCCAGATCCTTGAGGATTTATGTGCATCGGTATGTTCTGGAAATCGTCTTGCAGCGCAATGCCATACGTGATTGTCTGGCGAGTTGCTCAGAGCCCTGTGATTGTTTGTAAGTCATGGTTTCTAACCGATGCTCTATGCATATGCCGTAGGTGTCGATCGATATTAGCCGTCTGGTTAGTGAGAAGAGAATGCGTAAACACAGTTGTCGTAAGTGTTTAGCAGGTCTTGGGTCTCTACGGATGAGATTGACAGCACAGAGTTTCAGGCGGTATATTGCGAGTTTTGCCATAACTTTCCAGCGTAAACTTATTGGTGCCATGACGACTACGACTAAAGACGTTGCCCAACTCGCTATTAATACAATCCGCACTTTGGCTATGGATGGAGTCCAGGCAGCCAAGTCTGGCCATCCGGGTACGCCAATGGCTCTGGCCTCGGTTACCTATCAGCTATGGACCGATGTGCTGCGGTACGACCCATCCGCCCCGAACTGGCCCAACCGCGATCGCTATGTGTTGTCGTGCGGCCACGCCTCGATGTTGATTTACTCGATGCTGCATGTGGCAGGTGTTCGCAAGGCAGAAGCCGACGGCACGATGACCGACGACCTTTCGGTCACGCTGGATGATTTGAGAAACTTTCGCCAATGGGGCAGTGCGACCCCGGGGCATCCAGAGCATGGGCATACCACGGGCGTCGAGACAACCACTGGGCCTTTAGGGCAAGGTTGCGGCAACAGCGTCGGCATGGCGATGGCAGCCAAGTGGCTGGCTGCACGGTTCAACAAACCTGGGTTCGAACTATTCGACTATAATACCTACGTTCAATGCAGCGATGGCGATCTGATGGAAGGCCTCTCTTGCGAGGCGGCCTCACTAGCCGGGCATCTCAAACTGTCGAACCTCTGCTGGATCTACGACGACAACAACATCACGATCGAAGGCAGCACCGACTTAGCCTTCAGCGAAGATGTTGCCACTCGCTTTCAGGGGTTGGGTTGGAATGTCGTCACCGTGACCGACGCCAACGATCTGAACGCCTTATCGGCTGCCTACGGCGCGTTTCACCAATGCGAAGATGCCCCCACGATGATCATTGTGAAGAGCATTATCGGTTTCGGCTCGCCCAACAAGGCTGGCACCGCCTCTGCTCATGGGGCACCGCTTGGAGACGAAGAAATCAGCCTCACCAAGGCTGCCTACGGCTGGGCTGATGAATCGTTTGTCGTACCCAACGAAGTGACTGAGCACTTCCAAAATACTATGGGCAGCCGCGGTCGCGACGGGCGAGAAGCCTGGGAGGCTCAATTTGAAAAATACCGTGCTGAGCATCCCGAGCTTGCCAAAGAATTCGAGCAAATGCAAAGCCACGAGCTACCAGACAACTGGCAAGCGGATGCGGTTGAATTTCCTGCTGACGAAAAAGGCATCGCGACACGTAGCTCTGCCGGCAAGGCACTTAATGGATTTGCCAAAAATATCCCGTGGCTCATTGGCGGATCGGCCGACTTGGCTCCTTCGACCAACACACTGCTCACTTTCGACGATGTCGGGCATTTTTCTGCGAGTGACTACTCGGGGCGAAACTTGCACTTTGGCATCCGCGAACATGGGATGGCTGCCGCACTGAACGGCATGGCTCTATGCGGAGTACGTCCTTACGGGGCAACGTTCTTTGTGTTTAGCGATTACCTGCGGCCTTCGATGCGGCTTAGTGCCATTATGGGGCTGCCTTCGATCTACGTATTTACGCACGACTCGATCGGCGTTGGCGAAGATGGACCTACCCACCAACCTGTCGAGCAGCTCGCAGCCGCTCGATCCATTCCCGGCTTGGTGGTGATTCGACCCGGCGATGCTAACGAAGCGGTCGAAGCCTGGCGCTCCGCTCTCAAAGAAACACATCGTCCAACCGCTTTGGTACTCACCCGGCAGAACCTGCCCACTCTCGACCGCAGCAAGTACAACGCGGCTGAGGGAGCGGGACGCGGTGGTTATATTCTTTCGGAAGCCGACGGCGGTTCGCCTCAAGCTTTGCTGATCGCAACGGGTAGCGAAGTTTCGCTGGCATTAGCAGCCCAGCAGAAGTTGGCTGCTGATGGCGTGGCAGTGCGTGTTGTGAGTATGCCTTCGTTTGAACTTTTTGAAGATCAACCGCAAGCGTACCGCGACGAAGTGTTGCCTCCTGCGGTCACGGCACGTGTTGGCATCGAAGCTGCGGTTCGCCAAGGTTGGGATCGGTACTTGGGTACGGGCGGCGTCTTTGTGGGTATGACAGGCTTTGGGGCCTCGGCTCCGTTTAAGAAGCTTTATGAAGAATTCGGTTTTACTGCCGAAAATGTCGCCGCTGCCGTCAAACAGCAAGTTCGCTAGTGCAATCTTGGCCTCACTTACGGATAGGTGCTTGGCGTGGCTGAAGTGATTTCGATCCCAGGCTTCTTCGAGCCATTTAGCAGCTTTTCTCATTTGCTGGGGGCGCTGTTTTTTCTGCTGCTTTCGATACCCCTCTTAAGACGAGGCTGGGGCAACGCTACGCGTACCACCAGCTTGTTGGTATTTTGCTTAGGCACGGTGTTTTTACTCGCGATCAGCGGCACCTACCACCTACTCGATCCGAGTGGTAGTGCTCGCCCGTTTATGAGGCGACTCGACCATGCCGCGATTTTCGTGTTGATTGCCTGTTCATTAACCCAGCCGCATGTCATTTTGTTTCGGGGTTGGCGTCGCTGGGGCATTCTGCTGCTGGTGTGGGGGTATGCTGCGGCAGCTATCATTGTGAAGCTAACCTATTTCGAGCAATTGTCGCCTCGTCAGGGGTTGGCCATGTACTTTGTGATGGGATGGATCGGACTCTACTCAGGGTTTGTGCTGTGGCGGCGTTTTGGAATTGGGTTCGTCCTACCCATCCTGTGGGGCGGGCTGGCATACACCGTCGGTGCTGTTCTTGAAAGTCTGCATTGGCCCGTGCTTGTGCCTGGTGTGGTCCAATGGCACGAGGTTTTCCATGTGGCAGTGCTCATTGGTTTAGGGTTTCATTGGGCTTTCGCTTATCAAATTGCGGATGGCAAACTTTCTCCGCTACCCGATTTGCCTGCTGCTAAATCTGGCTTGTGATTCACTCGCAAAAGTCTAATAATGTATTCACCGGGTGGCTAGACCTTGTTGCTAACGGCCCTCACCGATTGTACTACTTGCCTAGGATCTGCTATGAATGTTCGTCGCTGCTGTTGCATAGTCCCCTTGCTATTTGCTATTGCCTGGACGCCTTTCGTGCGTGCCAACGATGTTCTGCACTACCTGCCAGAGGACTCGCTCGGGTTTGTTGTCGTTCGCGACCTGCAAGTTTTTGATGCCAAGGCACAAAAGTTCGTCGAGTTATTTGAACTGCCGATTCCCGCGCCGCTTACGTTTGTTCAATTTGCCACAGGCCTGAGTGATGGCCTCGACCTGGAAGGCGATTTGCTCTTAGCGGTGCTACCTGGCACGACGCAGGATCCAACTCCCCAGCCGATGGTGCTGCTGCCAATCGAGGATTACGAGAAATTTTCTGCTTCAGTCAACGGCGACGAAAGCGGCGAAGTCTGTCGGGTGATGGTCGCAGGCGAAGAGGTTTTGATTGCTAAGCAAGGCCCTTATGCACTGCTAATGAATGTCGAACATCGCGAAACGCTGGAAGTAATGGTCACTCTCGAAGCGGAAGAGGTGGCTGTGCTGGAGCCTCTGGCCGAATGGGAAGCTACCAACGACGTTACCTTGGCCTTGATGCCAGCTGGGTTGGAGATGCTACTCGAGCTTGGTCAGCAAGGCATTGAAGCACAGCGGCAACAATTCGCAGATCGGCTTGAAGATCCGCAGTTTGAGGAAATTGCCAAACAGATGGAGAAGAACGCCACAATCTCGAAGTGGTTTCTGAATATGTTTGGTGAACAGTTTGTGATGGGGGCAGTGGGGTTGGCTATCGATGACGAGTCGAACCTTCGCCTGGCAAAGCGAGTATTGGTCAACAAGGACGGGGTGTTAGGCAAAACAAAACAAATAGAAATCGGGCAGAAATCACCTCTGACTGGGTTTGCTGAGCAATCGTATGTCTTGGCTGGTGGCGGGCCGTTCCCGAAAAGTTGGGGTGATGCCTTAGCTGCTATCACCCGCAAGTTTATGGAAGCGATACCGGAGGCCCACGGGCTAGAAAAACTTGAAGATTCGAAGTGGAGCGAACTTGAGGAAACGTATCGTTCGATGATGAAGGGCCTCAACTACTCCGCCATGATTATGTTGCCTGGCGAAGAGGGAGATCCTTTATTTAGTAATTTTTATGGAATTGCCAAAGTTGACGACGCTGTTGCGTATCTCGATGCCTATGCAAAAGCCATGGAATCTTGGAATGAGATTATGTTGCAGACTACTAGCGACATCCATTTGAATTACGAGATAACACAAACAACCGTCGGCGATGCCAAGGCATGCGAAATCGTTGTTGATGTTGCCGCTGCTGCTGGAGGGCGGGAAGCGCCGATGTTTAACTGGATGCTCGAAGCCATGTTCGGCGAAGATGGTAAACTGCACCAGATGCTAGTTGCAGCAAACAAAGAGACCTTGGTCTACGGTATGGCTGAGCAAGAGAAGTTATCGTCTGTGATTGATAATGCCCTCAAAGGCGAGGCCAGTCTTAGCAACACTTCAGAAGTGCAGGCAACCATGAAACTCATGTCTGCAAATGCTCCTTGGAAAATAATGATCAGCCCCCAAGGTAGTGTGCAGTGGGCAACGCGTGTTGTGAATGAGTTTTTGGTCCACTTGCAAGGGAATACGGTCGAGATCCCCGAGTTTCCGCCCTGCCCACCTGTGGGAATTTCGATGAATTTAGTCGACTCGAAAATGGAATTCGATATGGTCTGGTCGGCTGAGACGCTAAAAGCTCTGGCAGCCTATATTAAAACCTGTCAGGCGTTATAGCTCAGGTGACAGGCGCCGTCCGCGGATGAGAGTTGCGGCCGGATTAGTGCTACCGGCTACCACACTTTCGATCGGGTCCTCTGTTTGGCTATCGCACGGCACTGCGGTCAGGTTTGCCTGCTTGCCCGGCGTGATGCTGCCAGCTACATGTTCCAGCCCTAGTGCTTGAGCGCCCGAAAGGGTGCCCATGTGCAGAATTTGGTCGGGCGAGATTCCTGGGTGATGTTGCGCGACGTGTCGCATCTCGCCAAGCAAGCTCAAATCGGGATTCGATGCGCGGCTGTCTGTGCCCAAAGCAACGCGGACCCCTGTACTTAACATTTTTTCTAATGGATAGGTCGAGTGCCCAAAGAAGGTATGGGTTCGCGGGCAATAAGCAACCGACATTTGATCGCGTTGGTTAGCGAGAAACTCAATTTCATCCGACGCTAAATAATTGCCATGCACGACGATCGTCTGCGGCACGCGAGCTAAGACCTTCAGGTAATCCAACGGTCGCGAATTGGCAGGAATTGCCCCGCTATCCCACATGCTCCTCTCTTCGAGCAACTGTTGAAACGGTCCCGTGCCCTCAGCCAGTAGTTCAAGCTCCTCAGGCGACTCTGCTAAATGCATCGCTACTGGGAGGTTCTGTTTGCACGCGAGGTCGACCAGACGTTTTAAGAGTGTAGGATGCACCGTATAAGGGGCGTGCGGACTGATGCCGCGCTGGTTTTTACTTGCGGCTAAACGCTGCTCTACTTCAGCCAAAGACGAGTCGCACCGTGCCGCTGAAAAGCCGATCACCTCTTGAAATCCAACCACTTCCGGTTGGTTAGCAGCAGCGTCAATGACACTTTCGGTAGCAATATCCCCGAGGGTCG
>Ga0315338_1001621_pt1 | contig 26811 bp, 25 predicted proteins | sample ASW8metaG_FD_204518 | JGI IMG/M metagenome (GOLD analysis project Ga0315338, IMG submission 204518) | Ammonia-oxidizing marine archaeal communities from Monterey Bay, California, United States - ASW #8 | ecosystem: Environmental > Aquatic > Marine > Coastal | place: USA: California | collected... | reverse complement strand
TTGTCTGCCCCGTGCTTGGTGCGGGAAAAGACCAAGGTACGGCCACCAGCGGTGTTCGTCAGGAATTTTTCGAGCAACTGTACCTTCATGCGGCGGTCGACAAAGTAGACCGACTGCTTGACCTTTTCGGCGGGTGCGGAGTTGCGAGCGGTTTGGATATTTTTGGGCTTATCGAGCCACTCACCAGCAAGTTTGCGAATCTCGGGTGGCATGGTGGCGGAGAACATCAGTGTCTGCCGGCCTTTGGGTACATTCGATTCGATGCGACGCAGATCGTTGATGAAACCCATGTCGAGCATTTGGTCGGCCTCGTCAAAGATGAGCATCTCAACGTGGCTGAGGTCGACGTGGCCTTGGCCGATAAGATCGATCAAGCGGCCGGGAGTGGCGATCAGCGTATCGATACCACCGCGGAGCTTGCGAACTTGTGGCACTTGCGAGACACCGCCGTAAATCATGACGTGGCGTAATTTGGTGTGGCGTCCGTAGGCGGCAAAGCTATCGCCGATTTGGGCAGTGAGTTCGCGGGTGGGTGCAAGCACCAAGGTGCGAATTTTGCGAGGTCCTTTGGCGGTGGGATTGCGTTTGCCTGCGGTGAGCATGCGGTGCAGAGTGGGGAGAGCAAAAGCGGCTGTTTTGCCGGTGCCTGTTTGGGCGCAGCCGACGAGGTCGTCGCCTTTCATGACAACGGGGATGGCTTCGGCTTGGATGGGGGTGGCGATCTCGTAGCCGCGATCTTGGATCGCGCGAACGAGGGGTTTGGCCAATTGCAAATCTTCGAATTTAGACAATGAACTACTTCTCTCTCGGCGCTGGTGCGCACATTAAGGGCTGGCTGTACCGGGACGTACGCGTAAACCGCGAACACCGGTTAGCCGTGTGTTTTGTGGAGGCCCCGTCCAAGGCTTGCGGCGAAGAGGTATCGCCTAGCAAGTGGTCGGGCCAGCCTGCTGCGATACGTTTTTTTAACGCGTGCAGCAGGTTTGCCGGAGGGGCAAGAATATCAGTCGCGGTCGGGGAGGCTTGGGAATTGTGAGCGTGGTGGCTCTGATTCCGATGGCCGCTTTACGATGTTGAATGATCCGACCGTGTCACTTCTGGCAGGCGGTAAACGCCAAGCAGAAGGCAGAGGAATCGGTCTCGCACCTTTTGGGTAAGGTGTGAATTGTAGCAGGTTCTCGACGTAAGACAAGGCCCTGTAAGGAGTAAGGATAATGAGGGCTGAAGGGAGTGCACTTTTTGAACCACGACGACACGACGGGCGCTACGAAAGTAGGGGGTTTTGAGAGATTTCGCCAATTGGCTGCGAGCTATTTTAAGGGCTTCAAAAACAGCTTATACGTGTGATCATCGTACCGTTGTGGCTAGTTTTCTGTCGTTTGAACTTTCTCTCCTGCTAGCCAGCCGGTGCTGAAGGCGGACTGAAAATTGTAGCCGCCGATGGGGCCATCGAGGTCGAGGATTTCGCCAGCCAGATAGAGTTGTGGGCAGATTTTGCTTTGCATGGTGCTGGAGTCGACTTCACGGAGATCGACGCCACCAGCGGTGACTTCGGCTTTTTTGAAACCTTGGGAACCGCGGATCGAGATGGGTGTTTTTTTCAGTGCTGCTAGCAACTTGGTGCGGGCGCGTTTCGAAAGTTCGGCAAGACGTTGGTCATAGGGTATTTCAGCCTGGATGAGCAAGGCTTCGACTAAGCGGCGAGGGAGCCATTCGGAAACCACATTGCCGAGCGATAGTTTGTTGGTGGTGGCTAGTTCGGTGGTTAGTTGTTCGGAGTTGCGAGCGGGTAGAAAATCGCAGACGGCCTGCCAACTGCCTGCGTCGGGTCGGGCGGTTACGGCTTGGCTAGCATCCATCACGGCTGGGCCGGAGAGGCCGAAGTGGGTGAAGAGAAACGAGCCGCGGCGAGTGTCTAGGGGTTTTTTATTGAGTTGATCGGAATCGATGATTCGTACCTCGACGTCTGGCACGGTGACGCCGCGGAGTTCTTGTACCCAGCGGTCGTCTGAGAGAAGTGGAACAAGTGCCGGGCGAGGCGGGATGATTTTGTGGCCTAGCTGCTTGGCCCAGGCGTAACCGTCGCCGGTGGTGCCGCAGCCGGGGTAGGATTGGCCGCCAGTGGTGAGGATGACGTTGGCGGCTTGGATTGTTTCGTGATTCGTTTGAATGACGAAGCCTGCATCGGTTTGGTCGAGTTGGGTGACGGGGGATTCGAGTCGGAGTTGGGCTCCGCTGCGGTCGAGCATCTGGACTACCGCAGCAGCGACGTCAACCGCTCGGTTGCTGACAGGAAAAACTTTGCCGGTGGGTTCAACTTTGGTGGGGACGCCTGCGGAATCGAAGAGGGTGATCAGTTCGTCGGGGCCGAGTAGAGAGAGTGCGGAGTGGAGAAACTTGCCTTGGCGGCCGAAGGCTTCGACGATGCCTCGACGATCGGTGGCTTGAGTGAGATTGCAACGGGTGCCGCCGGACATGAGAATTTTTACGGCCGGCTTGCGGTTTTTTTCGAGCAGGAGCGTGTGCAGACCGCGTTGGGCAGCGCGGATAGCGGCGAAGAAGCCGGCGGCTCCGGCGCCAATTACTGCTACATCGCAACTATTGCTCATTGGTGGAATCTTTTGGATTGGATTGTTGTCCGCGATTTACGCGAATGTTCTTGAATGGGGGTTATTTTGCCAATGCTACGTAAATATTGGTTCCAGATGTGCTTTTTGGGAGAATTACGGGTACGATATTTGTGTTTGTAGCCTGGAAATATCAGTAGCCGACAAACGAATAGGATATCAGAAAACGCTTATTGCACTTGTCGAATCTTTTTATCTTGATCGCCTATGTTTGTGCCGTACAGTACCGATGCCCCGATTTATCACTGGCCAATCGCAACGGTGGGGATCATAGTGGCCAATGTATTGGTGACTGTGGGGATGGCCACGGGTGCGATCGAGGACCCGGATTTTTGGGTGATGCCGTATAACCAGGGGCTGACGCCGACACAGTGGGTGTTGTCGATGTTTGCCCATGCGGACCTGGGGCACTTGCTTGGCAACATGCTGTTTCTGTGGATCTTTGGGCTGGTGGTGGAAGGGAAGTTGGGTTGGCAACGGTTTTTGACAGTTTATCTGGCAATCGGTGCAGTGCAGTCGGCGGGCGAGCAAACTTTGATGGTGCTGCTGGGTGGTTCGGAGGGGGGATCGCTGGGTGCTTCTTCGGCTATCTTTGGAATTATGGCCATCGCTGCGATATGGGCACCAAAGAATAATATTAGTATTTTTTATTGGTTGTTCTTTGTTTTCGTGGGAACTTTTGAGTTGCCGATTCTCACAATTGCATTCCTCTATATTGGTTACGACTTTTTTCTACTGCTGTTTCAAGGAATCGAAAGTAGTAGTTGGCTGCATGTGGGTGGTGTGATGGTAGGAGCGCCGATCGGAATTATTTTGCTCAAGAAAGGAATCGTTGATTGTGAGGGTTGGGATATCTTTCGTGTGTATAGCGGCAACTACGGTGCATTTGTCAAGAAGCCGGACCTAGCGGAGATGGAAGCGGAAGTCCGCGAGAAAAAGCAGTTACGAGATTCTCAACTGCTGGATAACGCTCCGAAGCAGGTCGTGCAGTACTTGAAGGATGGAAACTCCCAGGCAGCTTATACGCTTTACAAAAAGGTCAACCCGCTGGGCAATGGTTTGCAGTTACCGCAACCGGTGATGATGAGGCTGATTACTTGGCTACATCGGGCCAAACTTTGGCGGGAATCTTGCCCCTTGATGGCGGAGGTGCTGGAACGGTTCCCCGCAGGCAGCGAAGCGGTGCGAGTCTCGCTAGCACAGATCTGCGTGGTCGAGCTGAACCGACCAGGCAAGGCACTCGATCTGCTCCGCGAGTTGAATGCCAAGCAGATGCCAAAAAATTTATTGGAGCTCGCCCGCAAAATAAGTCGGGTAGCGCAGCAACAGCAGGCCGACGGGACGGTGGAGTTGGATGATGGTGGGTGGTAATGATGTTTTTGGAATGGTGTGGCGCAGGCGCGGCCGCTAAAAGGTTAATGTTTTCTCTCTAGAGATTCATTAAACGTCCAGATTCTTCACGTCCAGGGCGTGTTTCTGGATGAATTCTCGGCGGGGTTCGACGTTGTCGCCCATGAGGATTCGGAAGAGGTCATCGGCGGCGCCGGCATCGTCCATTTTTACTTTCAGCAGCGTACGGTTGGTGGGGTCGAGGGTGGTTTCGCGGAGTTCCTCGGCGTTCATTTCGCCCAGGCCTTTAAAGCGGGTGATCTTGAGGCCTTTTTCGCCCGCGGAACGAATGGCGGCGGGCAATCCGCGAAGGTCTTCCAAGCCGGTTTCGGCTTCGCCACGGCGGAGAGTGTAGCGCGAGCCTTCCTGGCCGGTGCGGTCTTCGGGGATGAGTGCATCGATCGAGAAGCCGAGTTCGTTGAGGTCGCTAAGTAGTGTGTTGATCGTGCGGACCTCGTGGAGTTCGACAATCCGTAGCTTGGGACCTGCAGCGGCTGGCTCGCTGGGAGCTTCGCCGTTGGTTTCCTCTACCTTAGTTTCATCGGCGCTAGTTTCCTCATCCTTGGATTCTGTAACGGCCAGTTCCCCTGTGCCTGCATCGACACGTAGTTCGTGGCCTAGGGCTTCTTCCCGTTCGGTCACGTAGCTATCGAGGTCGGAGCGGGTAGTGAACCAGCGTATGTCGGTACCGAGAAAGACGTGGTAGACCGGCAGTTTTAGGGTTTCGGGATCTTGACGTTCGGCGTGGATTTTGAGGCTGATGCCGCGACGTTCGAGAGCGACGATAGCATCTTCTAATGCGGCCACGGTGCGGCAAAGTTTTTCCATCTTTTCGCCGTCGACCTGTTCGCCATCGCCCAGATCGAAAACACTATCTCCTAAACCGAGTTCGAGAAGCTGGGTTTTCATTTCGTCTTCTGTTTGGACGTACTGAGCTTTTTTGCCTTTGAGCACGCGAAAGAGGGGCGGTTGGGCGACGTAGACATGGCCTTGGGCGACTAGGTCGTACATTTGACGGTAGAAGAATGTGAGCAGCAGGGTGCGAATGTGTGAACCGTCGACGTCGGCATCGGTCATGATCACGATCCGGCCGTAGCGGCGTTTGGAGAGGTCTTGCTCTTCTCCGATGCCGATGCCTACGGCGGCAATCATGCTGCGGACTTCTTCGTTGGCGAGCACTTTGTCTTCGCGAGATTTGTAGGCGTTGATGATCTTACCGCGGAGGGGAAGAATCGCCTGATATTCTCGGAGTCGTCCGCCTTCGGCACTTCCGCCGGCGGAGTCGCCTTCTACCAGGTAGAGTTCGCATTTGTCGACGTCTTTGCTAGAGCAATCTCGGAGCTTGCCGGGCAGGCCGCCTCCGGAGAGGGCCCCTTTGCGCTCGCGGATAAGCTGACGGGCTTTGCGGGCACTTTCGCGGGCTTCGGCGGCGACAATCGTTTTGCGAACAATGGCCTTGGCCGCTTTGGGATTTTCTTCGAGGTATTTGTTGAGGTAGTCGCCGAAGAGTTTGTTGACGATACTTTCGACTTCGCTGTTACCGAGCTTGGTTTTGGTTTGGCCTTCGAATTGCGGATGCGGCACGCGGACGCTGATCACGGCGGTGAGACCTTCGCGGACGTCGTCGCCTGAGGGGACGAGGTCTTTGAAAAGGCCTTGTTGTTTGCCGTATTTGTTGAGCGAACGGGTGAGGGCGGTGCGGAAGCCGACTAGGTGGGTACCACCTTCGGTAGTGCTGATGTTGTTGACGTAGGTGTGGACATTTTCGGTGTACTCGCCCGAGTATTGCATGGCGATGTCGATTGTGACACCTTCGCTTTGGTCTTCGACAGAAAGCACTTCGGGATGAACCACATCGCTGGCCCGGTTGAGGTGCTGTACAAACTGCCGGATGCCGTCTTCGTATTGGAAGGATTCGGATTCGTTGTTGCGGGCGTCGGAGATGGTGATTTTTACGCCGCGGTTGAGGAACGCGAGCTCCTGCAATCGTTTGACAAGCGTGGCGTAAACGAACTTGGTGGTTTTGAAAATTTGTGGGTCGGGCTTGAAAGTGGTTTTGGTGCCCCGTTTGTCGGTGGTGCCGACGCGACGGACTTCGCCTTTTGGCAAGCCACGTTCGTATTCTTGATGGTAGACATGCCCATCGCGGCAGACTTCGACTTCGCACCATTCGGAGAGAAAATTGACCACCGTGACACCAACACCGTGCAGACCGCCGGAGGTCTGGTAGGCACCTTTGGTGAATTTGCCACCGAATTTGAGTACCGTCATCACGCCTTCGAGCGTGGAGACTTCGCGATCCATTTGCTCGGAGAGTTGTTCATGGCGTTCGACGGGTACACCGCGACCATCGTCTTCGACGGTCACCGAGCCATCGGCATTGACCGAGACAAGTACCTGGGTGGCGTACTCGGCCATGGCTTCGTCGATGGAGTTGTCGACTACTTCGTACACCAAGTGATGCAAACCGCGACCGGTGGTGTCGCCAATGTACATACTGGGTCGTTCGCGAACGTGTTCTAAATCGCTGAGGTGCTCAAGGTCTTCGGCACCGTATTCTGCATTTGCGCCATTGCTCGATACTTCTTCGTTTGCCATGTTAACTTGCTATCTTCCAATTTTCTGAAATCTGTTTGCCACCGGTCGTAGACACAAGGGTTGTGTTACGGCTTAAAAAGCGGCTGTTTTCGGTGAAATTTCTCTAAGTTTTCCTCTAGGAGATTTGTCCCACACGAAATCGTAATTGTTTAATACTGGCCTCGGGCAACGCCTGTTGCAGCTTGGCCAGCAGCTCTTCTTTGCGAAATGTGAGTTCCTGCATCAGTAACGAATTTGCGACGATCACTTCCATCACTCCTCGGCGAATTCCGCCGATTTGGGTCATCGTTGCCAAATCTTCTCCTAGGGCCGCCTGCCAGGCTTCGTCTCGTTCGCCCGCGGTACGCACTTGGGCGTAGCCACGCCGTTGCATTACCTGAGCTAATACATTGCCGATCGGTTTGGGACGCTTAGCATAAAACCATTTGCGATGCGACTTCCGACGGCGTTCTAAATCGCTGAGTTCGTTGTTCGCTGGATCGTCTTTTCGCGACATTATCGATCACGCGCCAACGGCATGATGACGTAGCCATAGCCGTCGTCTGTAGAGCATACGGCAGCGCTTTCTGCGTCTTTAACTTCCAGGTTGAAAGTTTTGTCTGCGTCGAGCACCTTTAAAAACTCCATCACAAAACGTGGATCGAGTGTTACGGTAAGTTCTTCGCCGTCGTAGCCGATAGGTAGTTCGACCCGAGCCTGACCAACATCGGCTGCTCGGCTGGAGAGCACTAACATGCCGTTGCCGAAGGTGAAGTCGATACCGCGACTTTCTTCGCTGGTGACAATCGCTGCCTGACGGACAGCTGTGTGGGTGGCTCCAATGGCCAGATCAAGGTTTACGCCGCCGCCCGACTCGGGGAAAACTTTTCGCCAGTCGGGGAAACGGCCTTCTAAGAGCCGAGCAGAAATGGTTGCCCGGGCACTGTGGACTAGTATCTCGTTGCCCTTGATTGCCATCTGCACTTCAGCATCGGAGGGGTCGATAGCCCGTTCGATGAGTTGCATGGCACGTGTGGGGACGATGGTCATTTGGCTGCCGTCGACGCCGTCGCCTGAACCGCCGATGGGTCCGGTCATTTTAGCAAGACGCCGTCCGTCGGTGCCGATGGCCGTCAATTCGTTGTCGGCGAACTCTAGCTTGACGCCACCCAGGGCATAACGGCTGCTTTCGCTATCGGTTGCAAAGGCAGTGCGGCGGATAAGTTCTCGTAGCAAACGGGCTGGTACTTCGACGAAGTTGGACTCGTCGAATCCGGTGACGCTGGGAAATTCGGCAGGATCTTCGGCTTGGAGGCGAAACTGGCTGCGTTCGCCACGGATGGTGGTGCCTTGGTTGTCGGACTCGATATGGAGGGTTTCGTCGCTACTTTCCCGCAAAATAGGGCCAAAGCGGGCGACTGAAAGCAGGACCACGCCAGGGGATTGTACGTCGACGCCTTCCACTTTGTGCCGAATGCCAACTTCTAGATCCGTGGCTGAAATCATCACGCCGTTGTCGGAGACTTCAAGTTTCACGTTCTGCAAAATGGGCTTTGGGCTACGCGTGGGAGCCACAGACGCCACGGTCTGAAACGCATGGAGCAATTGTTCTCGGTCGCAAGATATTTTCATAGCACGGCCAACCTTTCCTCGAGATTGGGAGGCGCTGCTTTGGGGGGACTCGGTATCCGCTTGGTTTTCGAGAGTCGTAGACAACATACACCTCCAGTGTTTTTGTTTCTTTGAATATTAATTTTTAAGTAGTAGTAGTAGTAATATGCGGGACTGAAATGTTGATAATCCCGCCTTCAGGTTACTTAAGTTGTTGTTTTGGACCAGTTTGGCAACACCGACATGGTGGGGATAAGTTGTTGGTGCAGGGTCGATAGTTTGTTGAATTAATGTCGATAGACGCGAGTCTCTTGAGGTTGTTCGCCGCGAGGCAGTTGTTATGGGCAGCGAACTGTTGACAACGGACATCTTGCTGACAGTTTTTCCAGATTGAGGACTTTGAGGTTTGCATAGGTTGTGTGGGCTCGATGAACATTGAGGTTCAATGAAGGGCTTCGTGGATAATGGCGTTTTATACGGCGGTCAGGATTCGATGTAATTCGTCGACCGCCTGTTGGGTGGTGGGATCGTCGGCTAGTTGGCGTTCGATACTGCGTTGGGCATGCATGATGGTGGTATGGTCGCGGTGGCCTAAGCCGTTGCCGATCTGGGCGTAGCTGAGGTCGGTAAGTTTGCGGGCGAGGTGGATGACGACGCAGCGGGCGTGAACCAGCGATTTGCGACGTGCCGAACTCTTTAAGGCTGTTTGGGTGAGCGAAAAGTACCGAGCCACAATGGCGATAATTTGCTTTAATTCCACCGATCCGTGCAAGTGGGTTGCGTCGCAGCTGTCGGGAGTGAGTTCCATTTCAGACAGGGCACGTAGCAATTGTGGGGCGGAGCCATCGAGCCGTTGGACCAAGCTTTGCAATTGTGATTGGCTGAGTGAAAGATTTCGCTGTTCTGCAGCCAGCTGCAAAATTTCATAGCGAGCTTCTGTTCCTGGGGCCCGTAGACGGATGGTAAGGCCGCTAATCAAGCGATCGCGTAAGCCGGCTTCTAGCGTAGCCATGGTGGTTGGCGATTGCTGAGCTGTTAAAATTACCATCCGACCGGCTTCGAAGAGTGTATCAAGGGTGTCGCGTAATTCGCGTTGGATGAAGGGTCGCTCTGGCAAACGTTGTAGATCTTCGATCACTAAGACGGAAAGATTTGCTAAGCGTTGGCGTAGTGCTTCGAGTTGTTCTTCGGCGCGCGCTGCGCGAACTTCTCTGGCAAAATCGATAGCGGTGAAATACTCGACCGTTTGGGGTTCGTGTAGGTCGTGCAACTGACGAACAATGCCGCGCACTAAATGTGATTTACCGGTACCCGAGGGGCCAAAGAGTACGAGGGGATTGAAAGCCAGTGCGTCTTGAGATTGCTCGGCACCAGATAACAATTGTTGCAAAACAGGGACCGCGAGGTGGTTTTCGGGCCCGGCAACAAAGCAGGGAAGAGCGAGGCCAAGGTCGCCCTCAGAACCTAAGGGAGGGGCCCCTTGGTAGTTCGGTAAGTCGATTCGCGTCACCCCGTTGACCAACATGGTTCCGTCCAAACTCGCGTGTTTTTTTTGAGAGTAGGTGAGTGAATCTGAGTGTAAAAAAGAGGCCCACCCTAGGCCTACTAATCCGGTGGAAAAACCGATCCCCTAGTTTACCCGATTTGCCTTGAAATCGGGAGGAGCTAAGCCGATTTTTTAGCGGTTTCGAGATTGTTGCAAACGCTTGCATACCAGGAGGATACGACGAGTGGCTTCGTCAATTTCTGGCTTTGTGGTTGTGGCGCCTAAACTGAGCCGCACAGACCCCTCGGCAGCGGCCTTTTCGAGGCCCATTGCGGTCAGTGTGGGAGAGGGTTCGCTGGAGCCGCTGGCACAAGCAGAACCAGTCGAACAGGCGACCCCGGCCATGTCGAGCGCCATGACGAGTGCCTGACGATCGAAGCCGGTGAAAGCGATATTCGCGGTGTTTGGCAAGCGGGGAGCGTCGCGGCCAATCGCGATGGCGGTAGGTAGCTCGGCGAGAATTGCGTTTTCGAGGCTGTCGCGTAACTCGGTCAATCGTTTGCGTCGCACGTCGGATTCGCGATGCCAGCACTCAAGGGCGGTACACATGCCGACGGCCAGGGCGATTGATTCGGTGCCTGGCCGGACATCGGCTTGCTGGTGGCCGCCGAACATGGTGGGCCGGATAGCGACATCATCTCGAACGATTAATGCCCCGATGCCACGGGGGCCATTGAATTTGTGGGCGGCGCAACTCATCATCGCTAGATTCAAGCCAGCGAAGTCGACCGGCAATTTACCGACGACTTGCGCTGCATCGGAATGGAGGAGTACTCCGTGCTCGGCACAAAGGGTGCTGGCCTCGGCGAGCGGTTGCAGGACGCCAGTTTCGTTGTTGCCTAGCATGAGGCTTACAAGACGGGTCATGGGCTGCAGGACTTGTTCTAGTTCGTCGAGCAGCATGACACCGTTTGAGTCGACGCCGATTCGGTCGACTTGCCAACAAGAGGATTCTAGCTGGTTGGCAGGCTCGGCAACACTGGGGTGCTCAATGGCCGAAATAGCTAATCTTCCCGGGATAGTGCCATCCGCTCGAGATCCGCCCAGCAGTCCGAGCAGGGCTAGGTTATTCGCCTCGGTGCCGCCGCTGGTGAAGAAGACTCGATCGGGTTTTTGGCCGTCCAGCCGGGCCCCGAGCAGTTGGCCGATCCGCTCGCGAGCCTCTTCGAGGGCCCGCCGAGCCTTTCTGCCAGCTTCGTGTTGACTGCCGGGATTTCCTGGAAATCGCAGCGAAGCATCGCGAATCGCGTCTGCGACAGCGGGCAAGAGGGGTGCCGTGGCGTTGTGATCGAGGTAAATCGGTTCGTCCATGCAGCTATTATAGGCTTTTCAGACACGTTTTCGCAGGGGGCGTGTGCTAGCTACCACTGCTAGCAGCGGGTGCTGTGGGACGTCAATTTAAGGGCAATTGCCATTGCCTGCTAAATTCGCTGCCAGTTATCCTCTGCCGCTTCAATGTAGCAGCGAGTTTGAACTGCTGTCCTCCAAGGGAAACGCTATGTCTGTCCTGTTTCGTGCGATCGTTATGTTGGTTGTGTTAGTGGGCTTACCTGCCGCTTGGGTGTATTACGGGCCATTGCCTGGGCGGGTGCAGGGGGTTGTTGATCGCGTTGTAGCTGCTGCGAAAGAGACGCTAGGCTTGGAGAAAACGGCGATGCCAGAGGTCGAGGCTGTGGCGGCTCCTTATTTTGATCCGGCGGTGGTTCCTGTGGCGGCGGTAGAGAAGGCTGAGGTGGTTGCACAGGCCACTGAAGTGGCCTCGCCAGGGTTGCTGCCAACACGTGCCGCGCCAACGTTGGAGGAGCGGGTTGCTCCTCTGCTGGAACGGTTGCGTACTTTGGGGGCGAGTGATTATTCGCTAGAAAAATGGGGCAACGACGGGCAATTGTACCGTTTTTGTTGTGCTATGCCGTTGTCTGCGGACGATCACCTTTCTCAGCAATTCGAAGCGGTCAATGTGGAGCCTGGAGAGTCGATTCAAGAAGTTCTTACTGAAGTTACCAACTGGCAAATGGCTCGTTCGAGCCGGATTGTCACCAAATAACCTCGCCCAGTTCAGGTGCAAAATACAATGCGAAAAACACCTTCGTTATCGGCTTTGCAAATGTCGAGTGTTGCGTTGCGGTACAGTAACCCGCACGCACGCTGGGCAACTGGGACGGCGTTGCCTAGTGGGGGCCCGCCACAAGCGGCGGTTATTCGACCAACAAAACAAGACGACAGCGAAGACAAAATCGCTCGGTTGGAAGCAGTGTTGTTTCTTGCCCGAGAGCCGTTGTCGACAAGAAAACTGGCGAAATTAGCGAAATTGGCCGATGGTACGGAGGCGCGGACATTGCTAAAACAGCTCAGCCGGCGCTACGACCAGCGGGCCAGTGCAATGCAGGTGGTGGAGGTAGCCGGTGGTGTGCAGTTGCTCACCCGGATTCAACTGGCAAGCTGGATTCGCCGGTTGCACGGTGGTCCGGAGGAAATCCGACTTTCGGCACCGGCATTAGAGACGCTGTCGGTAGTGGCCTATTGTCAGCCGATAGTACGTGCAGAAATCGAGGCGGTGCGGGGCGTGCAGTGCGGCGAAATCCTAAGAGTGTTGATGGAACGCGATTTATTGCGTATTGTCGGACGGGCAGGGGAGTTGGGGCGGCCGTTTTTGTACGGGACCACCAAGAAATTTTTACAAGTTTTTGGACTTCGGCGTTTGGATCAGTTGCCATCTTTGGAGCAAGTTCGTAACGTTGAAGTTAATATTTAGTGTAGGTTAAAGTGGATAGCCGGAGAGCCGATTCGTGCGGTGCGAATCTTCCGGCAATTGAGTAAGGTGTAGGAGCAAGATCGTGCCGTTCATCGAAGATTTCCAACAGAGTGGTTTTGCTTTGTCTACCGAGGGAAATATGTTAGTAGCCGAATTGGATGGTACCGAGATCGACAGTCCAGATGTCGAAGGGCCGGATGTCGAAGGGCCCGAAGTAGAAGAGACTGAAGTTGAAGGACCTGAAGTCGAGGACGAAGCCGAGGACGAAGTCGAGGACGAAGGTGAAGAAGAGTACGAGTATGAATATGAATACGAGTATGAAGACGAAGAGGACGAAGAGGACGAAGAAAAGAAAGGGGACGATGACGGCACGACGGAAGAGCACAAAGATGATGACGAAGAAGCAGACGACGAATACGAGTACGAAGACGACGATACCGTAGAGGAAGACGACGATCTCGAGGACGAATGGGAAGAAGTCGACGACGACTCGGATGTCGATACAGAAGACCTAGACGACAGCGACTATACCGACGAAGACGACGACGAAGAAGATGACGACAGCTATGAGTACGACGATGACGAAGAAGAAAAAGAAGCCTAAATCGTCGACGATCACGACCCCAAGCAGCTTAGTTTTCGAGTTTAAACAATCTTCGCAGTGCATCGAGCAGACCGTGGGGTGTGCCATTCTGCGAAGCATCTCGCAGCGATTCTAGCGGCGGGTGAAGCATCTTATTGACCAGCCGATCGGCGAACTGTTCGATCTCTTTACGGCTGGGGTCATCCAGATTGGGCAGCTTTTTGAAGAGCCGTTCAAGCTCGGCGTTTTTAGGTCGCTCAAAGCCTTGTCGCAGGCCGGTGATGACCGGGGCGGTTGCCCGATGATGCATTTCGGCGAGAAACCTCTCGGTTTCTTGGTCAACAATCTTTTCGGCGGAAGGCAATTCGGCGGCTCTGGCGGCCCGGTTTTGATCGCAGGCGAGGGCCAAATCGTCGAGCGAATACAGATAAACACCTAGCGAGTTGCCGACATCAGAATCGAAATCGCGTGGGACGGCTAAATCGAGGATAAACAACGGCCGCTGGTACCGTCCAGGGGCGACTTTGTACTCGAAGTCTGCTGCTGTGACGATAGGCTCGGTGGCTGCCGTGGTGCTGATAGTGAGATCGGCGGCTGTGAGTTGCTCCCACAGATCTTCCCAGGGATGGTACTGGCCATTCCATTTCTCGGCCAATTGTTGGCCCCGTTGCTTGTCGCGGTTGATCACATGAATATGGGCGTCGCCTGCATCTCGCAGGTAGCGGAGGGTTTCGTCGGCCATCTCGCCAGCCCCGATGACTAGGGCATGCTTGTTGTCGAAGGTCTCGAACACACAACTTGCCAGATCCGAGATAGCGACGCTGGGGATGCTCACCCGATGTTTGTGTAGCGAGGTTTCGCCGGTGACTCGTTTGGCGGTTCGCAGCGCCGACTGAAACAAATCGTGTAGCAGCGGCCCAGTTGAGCCAACTTCCTGGGCCGACTGATAGGCCTGCTTTACCTGTGCCAGAATCTGTGGCTCGCCAACGACCATGCTCTCAAGGCTGGACGCAACTCGGTACAGGTAGCTTACCACTTCGCTATCAGAGAGAGTTTGTAGTTGTCCTTCGACCTGATCGGCTGGAACTTGATGATAATCGAGCAGCGCATGGATGAGCTCATCGGTGCTTGGTATGCCGACGGCGTAGAGCTCGACTCGGTTGCAAGTGGAGAGCAGCACCAGTTCGGCATCGGGGAACCGAGATTGCCATTGGCTCAACGCATCGAGGGTCTGTGAGCTATCAAACGCTAACTGCTGCCGGATATCGATCCCGGCATCGCGGTGCGTACATCCCACCATTTGGAGGTTCATGCGGGACCTCCGTTGTTGGTGGGTGGCGAAGTGTGAGCAGAGGTCGAGACGGCTGTTTTTTGAGATTGGGTAGGTTCGTCCGGGTTGTCAATTTCGGCCCCCATATGCAGCGAATCTCTCCAGGTGACCACGGATAAAACCAGCGTTAGAAAGAGAATCGCGGCGATCGTGAGGTAGGCGACTTTCTGCCCTTGGCGGGCTGCCGGGTAGATCAGGCGAAACACTTCGGCAACTACCAACCAGACAAACATGGCCGCCAGACTGACAACCACGGGATCGGTCCAGGGCACAAAATTCTGCTCTCCTTGGCTGGCCAAACGGCTCAGCACACCGGTGAAAAATCCGCCGCCTACGAACAGCGTAGCGATTCCCAGCGATTGACTATTTGCTTTTTCCAGCCATTCGAGGCTAGGTAGTTTGAGGTAACGCCCCGGTGGCATTTTGTGCTTCAGTCGATAACTTTGGATGAGATACATCAGACCCGCCAAAAAACCTACCAGCACAGCCACGGTGCCCACCATCAGCAGGACCCCGTGGACCTGTCCCCACACGCGGGGTGCTTGAAAACTGGTAAGCGGTGTCTGGGTAGCAAATCGCGAGATGCCGATTAACGCTAAAACAGCGGGCAGGAAGAACAACCCCATGGAGGATCGGGAGTAGTAGAGTTTCAGAATGAGATAGAGAATTGCCAACACCCAAGCGGCGAGGATGTACCAATCTTGCTGACTCGCCAGAGGGGCCTCGGGCATCTCTGTTACTCGATGCACTAAATACCAACTATGGGCGGCTAACCCGGCAATTGCCGAGACTAACAAGGCAATGCGTGCTGCTCGCATTCGCGCCCAGAGGCCCGAAACTTCGAGCGCTAGCGCAATTGCGTAGCAAGCGGAAAAGCAGAGCATGTTGATGCCAGAACCCATGGTAGTCGCCTAATTGAATAATTCTCGCAGAAGTGAGGGACGGTTTGACGTCCCCTGGTAGTTCACGGGGGGGTGGTTTTTACTTGAATCTGCCACTAGCTATCGCCGGTTTCGCCGTCGAGACCGTACTGTTTTAGCTTTTTGTGCAGAGTATTTCGGTTGATGCCGAGGCGGGCTGCGGCTTTGATCTGTACGTGTTCGCAGGTTTGCATGACCTGCGAGATGACCTCGCGTTCGACGTGGTCGACGATTCGGCTGTGGAGATTGTTGTCTGTGTCGGTCGCGCTGCTCAAGCTAGTTTGTACGAGTTCTTCGGTCAATGAATCGAAGTCCAGAGCACGGCGGCCTAGTGCTCGTGGTGGTCGTCCGGTGGTGACTACCGAAGGCAGCAGGTCGAGCGAAAACTCGTCACCCAGGGCCATCACCACCGCTCGTTCGACGTAGTTTTGTAGCTCTCGTACATTGCCGGGCCAACTGTATTGTTGCAATGCCTCCATTGCTTTGGGGTCGATATGTGCCACGTAGCGGTCGTTTTGTTCATTGTAAAAATTAAGGAAATGAACGACCAACTCGGGGATATCTTCAATCCGATCGCGTAGCGGGGGTAGATAAATCGGCACCACATTGAGTCGGTAGTATAGGTCCTCGCGGAAATCGCCTTCGGCTGCTAATTCTAGCAGATCGCGATTGCTGGCGGCGATAATCCGGGTATCGACTTGCACGGTTTTGGTGTCGCCGACGCGTTCGAACTCTTGTTCTTGCAGTACGCGCAGCAATTTCACCTGCAAATGGAGCGACGTGGAGTTGATTTCGTCGAGGAAGATGGTGCCTTTGTGGGCGGCCTCAAATCGGCCCGTGCGGTTGTCGATGGCCCCGGTGAAGGCGCCGCGGACGTGGCCGAAGAGTTCGCTTTCGAGGAGGTTCTCGCTGAGGGCTCCGCAGTTTACACGGACGAAGTGCCGATCGTTTCTGCTGCTGAGATCGTGGATGGCGTGGGCAATGAGCTCTTTGCCGGTGCCGGTTTCGCCGAGCAATAGCACCGAGGCACGCGAACGTGCGACTTGGCGTGTGTTGCGATAGACTTTGGCCATGGCAGGGCCCGAGCCGATGACGCCCGGGAGTGCCAGATTGGCCTTTTCGTTCTGATCGACATTAGTCTGTGGAATGCTCATCACTGCATGGGAATCAGGGAGTGGAGGCTTCGGCAACATTGCCTTCCAAGGCATCCAAAATAAGGCTCAGCACTTGCTGGGTATCTGGGCCCGCAGACTCGCTGGCGTTGTAGCGGTCGTATTGGCGTTGGATTTGTTGAAGTCGGAGTTGTTTACCAAAGCGTTCGATGCTGGCAGCAAAGGCTTCGGCGGCCAGTTGCCGGACCTCGAAGGATTGGACTTCTTGGCTGGCGAAGTTGATCAAGGCGAGTTGGCTTTCGGCGGATCCAACACGTGCCAGAGTTTTTAATGAGGGCTCGACTAAGCTAGGGATGTGTACCGTTTGACTGAGTACTTGAGCGTTGCGTCGTAGCTCGTTGTAAGGCTTGTCTTGGTCGAGCAAGTTGCTGATCCATTGGATTGCCTGCACGGCACGCTGGGTGCGTTGCTCCTCGGAGGCGGGTTCGTCACTCAGTTGTTGGAGTTGCTCGACGACGTCCTGCATCGCTTTTTCGGTGTGGGGTCGGGCGACTGCAAACAGTTTATCGTCGGCGGCAGCGACGCGTTGGGCGCTTTCTAGGTTGATCAGACTGCACAGCACGGCGACCGGCATGCGGGCCGTTAATTCGTGGGAGCGGAGTTGATAAATGACCTCTCGCAGCCGGGGTTTGCCGATATCGCTGTCGACCAGCAAAAGCTCGATACGGGGAGAATTTAAGGCTGATTGTAGGGTTGCTCGCCCCGAATTGGCCGGCACGGCGGCGTAGCCTTTTTCGCGAAGTTGAGCGGCCCAGTCGTCGGCACGGAGCGTGACCGAGGAACCTGCCACCGCCTGGGCGGGCCCGGCTCCGGCGGCGAATTCCCATAAGGTTTTGGGCACCAAACTGGCCCCCGCGAACGAGCGCTGGGGGTTAAGTTTCATGACGGCTTCGAGTGCGGCAAAGCGAATTTCTCGGCTGCCGTGCTTGAGTGCGGAAGCTAATGGGGAGGGACGACCGGTGCCAGAAATTAGTATTGAAGGGTCATCTCTTGAGGAGAGAATCTCGATACAGGAGAGGACCGCTTTTAAACGATTGCTTTTTAAGGCATTACCCAATGCAGCAGAGACTTCGGTTGTTGAGTAGGAATCTGCGAGGCTGCCTGGGGTTGCTTCACCGAGAATTTGCAATGTCTCGAAGTAATAGACCAGGGCGAGTTCGCGCTGTTTTTGTGTGGGATCGCCGCAAGTTGAAAGTAACTTGGCCAATCGATGCGCTGAAAGAGATCGGCTAGTAGCGGAATCGAATTCTTGGGCAACGTATTGAGCTGGCCCGTCGGCTGGGGTTGGGTTCCAGAGCCACCAAATTGCTTTTTCAGAATCAACTCTAAAGCGGCTTGGTTTTTTGGTTTCGAGTTGCTTGATCTCTCTTACCAACAGCGTCCGAGCTTCGGAGTCGTTGGGTGCAGTGGTGATACCGAATTTTGAAAGGGACGCAATTGCTGCGGCGGTTAAATCTGGGTCGGTCTCGTTTCCTGCGACAATCACAGCCAAAAAGGGGATGGATTCTTCGATTTGCAGGTATCCGCTGAGTTCGGCTACATCGCGGCGGAAGTGGCCTCGGCTATCGGCTAAAGCAGCTAAAAGTAGCGGTTTGGCAGCGAATTTCAGGTTGCTGACAGCCAGCATTAGGTTGGCTCGGGTAGTTTCGTCGTTGGCTTGGGCCAGCGCTTCGAGGCAGGCCTTGGCACCGTCGACGCCGGTAACGGCTAAATCGACGCGGGCGGCTTGGCGGACTTCTTCGGCCGGGTCGTTCACCTCGGCGACCAGCTTGGCAAGCCGTTCTGGATTGCGGGCCCGTTTTGAAGCCGCGTCGATGCAGCGCGAAATAAATTCGCTTGCCCCGGCGAATTCAGCAGGCAGGTCTTCGCCAGCGGGTTGCTCTAAGCGTGCCAATTTCATCAGTCGGGCGGTGCCAAATTTTTCGGCCAAGTCGGCCGAGACGGTGCCGTCGATTTCTGCCTTGGCCAGCGTCTTCCAGACTTCTGCAGCGACGTCGGTTTCGCCCAAGTCGATGAGCGTCAGCACAGCCGATAGCTGAGATGCCGGCGTATCGAGGGGCGTATCCAAGATGGCGGCCACTGCAGCGCTGCGACTCGCGGCGGTGCTTAAAAGTGGATTTTCTGGCGCCTGAGCCAATGCGCGGCCCGCTGTCAAAGCGACCAAGCCAATGGCGATTAAACTGGTGATGAATCTCATAAAAATTGTTCCGTTCTTCTTGCCTTGAATATTCTCTGCTGCGTTACATGCTTAATCGCTCTTGCCACAAAGCGACTTGCCCCGCGACCTCTGCCGGCGCGGTGGAGCCGTAGCTGCGAAAGGCGTTGATGGCCTTTTCGACGCCCAGCACGTCGTAAACTTTTTCGTCGAGCGACTCATGAGCCGATTGGAATTCGGCCAGTGGGAGATCGGCCAGTGGCACGTTTTGCTTCATTGCCACGGCGACTAAGCCGCCGATAATTTCGTGAGCGGTTCGCTGTGGGATTCCCAGGCCGATGAGGTATTCCATCAGCGTGGTCGCGTCTAAGTAGCCGCGGTCGAGGCGTGAGGCGATCACGTCGCGGTTGAGTTCGGAGCCGGCCACAACTGCCGCGGTGAGTTCCAGGCAGGCCTCGACGGTCTCGGCGGAGTCGAACACACGCTCTTTGTCTTCTTGCAGATCGCGGTTGTAGGCCAGCGGCAGGCCCTTCACCAGCACCAACAAACTCTGCAAATTGCCTACTACGCGGGCCGTTTTACCGCGGGTGAGCTCAAGCACGTCGGGGTTGATCTTCTGAGGCATGATCGACGAGCCGGTGCAGTACGCCTGCGGCAACTTGATGAAATTGAATTCGACAGTCGACCATAAAATCCACTCTTCGGCCCAGGTGCTGAGGTGCTCAGCGACCAGGGTCAGCACGAAGGCGAACTCGATGGCAAAATCGCGATCGCTGGAGGAATCGAGGCTGTTGGCGATCACGTCTTCGAAGCCCAGTTCGTCGGCGACCATCTGTCGGTCGATTTCGATGGTAGTGCCTGCCAGTGCAGCGGTACCTAACGGCAATTGGTTGACCCGCGAGCGGCAATCGGCCAGTCGGGTTCGGTCGCGTTCGAGCTTCTCGCAATAGGCGAGCCAATAGTGATTGGCCAGCACCGGTTGAGCCCGTTGCAGGTGCGTGTAGCCAGGCAGAATGACTTCGGCGTCGTGCTCGCAACGGCTGACGAAAGCTTGTTGCAGCTCGACCAATCGAGCATCAAGTGTATCGATGGCATCGCGAATCCAGAGCCGGAAATCGGTGGAGACCTGATCGTTGCGGCTGCGGCCGGTGTGTAGTTTGCGTCCGACGTCGCCGATGCGATCGATTAGCGCCCGTTCAATGTTCATGTGAACGTCTTCGAGCTCGGTGCGGAAGTTGAAGGAGCCGTCGGCAATTTCAGCGGCAATTTGCTCCAGCCCGGTGACGATCTGCTGGCATTCTTCGTCGGTCAGCACGCCAGTCTTAGCCAGCATGCGGGCATGGGCGGTGGAGCCGCGGACGTCTTGTGCGTAAAGTCGGTGGTCGAAGCTGATGCTTTCGGTGAACTTTTCGACGCGTGGGTCAGTCGCCCCATCGAAGACGCCCCCCCACGGTTTTATTTGATCTTCGGCCACAGTAGTTAACAGAGGTTAGCAGGGAAGAGAATTACTTAAACACCTTTACGGTAAACGGTTTAGGTCGCTGAGTCAATCTGGCGTAGGCAGGCAACGCACAAAAAACAGGCAGTGGGTGGACCGCTTTTTTCGCTATAAATCGGACAGCCGTAATTATTTGCCAAGGATTCTGCCAATATACGGATCTCTGAGTCGAACAAGTGACAGGCCCGGCTGGTAAATTGCCGTTTAGGCTCTTTAAAATCGACAGTCCCGAGGAGATGAAGGTTATGGGGATGCAGCAATTATCTTTGATGACGATGATCGCGATGTGTTGCGGCTTGAGCAATCAAGCCGTGGCTAAAGAGGAGAACCAGTCGCGACAGGTCGCGCTTGCGGTAGTCTCTTTGATGCTGGAAGGTGATTTTCAAGGCACGGCGAAGTACTTCAGCCCCAATGCGGAGTCGAAGACCGCGGGTAAAGGTTCGGCAATTGCAAAACTCAAACTGCAGCGTCCGGATATGCTGGAGAAGGTTGATCTTGAGAATATTGTTTTCTTCAAACAAGCCGACATTGCTAAGCTGAGTAAAAGTTACCCCGACAATATGTGGCAACGCGTGTCGCAGCGGATCGATAGCAAGCTGGGCTGTTTGGTTGTGGTTGGTATGGCAGGCACCGAGCAGAAAGGGATGCTGCTGATGCTGGTTGGCCAAGAAGAAGGAAATCCGCGCATCGTCTACACGGATGATAATTAAAGAATTGTTCGACTTGTATGGCGTTGAGGAACTGTTGTGTACGAACTGAGCAGACAAATTGTTGATATGCCCACTCCCTTTAACATGATCGTGTTGATTGTGTTGATCACCTCGTGCGCGGGGATCGTGACTAGCATAGCCAAGCAGATACGCAAGTTTGCAGGCCAGCGTTCGGAACTCAACTTCAAACGCGAGATGCTTGACCGGGGGATGGAGATCGAAGAAATCGAACGCATCCTCCGCGCCAAATCGGATTCGACGAGTTGATTTAACCGGCCCAGTTAAGGGCATACTTTCGCCACCCTAGGTGCAGCCATGTTTAACTTTCCTTTGCTACTCGCCCAAGAAACTATGCAGTCTGGCTCACCAAATATGTTCTTCGGACTCGGCAACGACGAACGCTTCGTCGTGCTACTCACGGCCATTGGTTGCGCCACGGCCGTGCTGATCGTGGTTGCCGTCACCATTAGTAGCGTCATTGGTTCGATCCACCGCCGCTCGGCAGAATACAACCTCAAACGCGATATGCTCGACCGCGGCATGACAGCCGATGAAATCGCCCAAGTGATCGAAACCGCTGCCCCGCCTGAAGATGCTACGGAGCGTTGGATTGCCTCTTGGGGGAAAGAATGAGTTAAGCGAGTTGAAGCGACAGCTAGGATCTTGTGAACAATTGACAAAGAAGCTGCTCAACGCTGTGGGGTTCGGTCAGGTTGTTCTACTCCGGGTAACCCGGCTGCTCTCCTCCAGATGCTCAGTTGCCCGATATGTAAGCTTTCGTGGTGAATCAATAGATCGGGAAGCATGAATTCGACCGTGGGATACATTTCTGCCCAGCGCGGCAAGCTTGGCGGGCGATTCAGGTCGTCTGATGTTGCTGCCAACAGCGCTTGGGCAACTTGTTCGTGCCCTTCGACCAGTCGCTCGATCTGAGATGACTTACTGCCATAAATCTTTAAATCAGGGAGTGGCCCTGGCCCTCGAAATCCAAACAACGGGTGATCGGCAGGGTCGTCAAATGATTCGCCAAGTAGTAGCCGGGGAACAATCGGGTAGTAAATCGCTAGATGCCCAAGAATCCAGGCAGGGTGATTCATGTTTCCATTCGGGCGGAGGATCATCTGCTCGTCAGTGAGATCGTCTAATAGGGCCAGTGCATAACTCAGGCCGTTGTCCCAGGCGTAAACAATCGAATTGGCTGAGAACATGAGGTTTCCTTAACTATTGAGAGCAAGATAAACTACTTCCCTAGGAGGCACGTAATTTATCGTAGGTTCGGGCTTCAGAGTAAAATAAGCAATTGCCTAGGATGCAGAAGTTATTATACGGCTTTAGGGGAGTATCTACGCATGGTCTTGTGCTGGAAGAAAAATACGTTTGCCTTTTTGTTCGCTGTACTGTGCGGTTCGAACCCTTTATACCAAGCTAGTGCTGAAATGCTTACCGTAACTGTGCCGTTCTTGGGTCCGGGTGGCGAGTATGTTACTCAGCAGGATCGGTATCATACGTTTCGCATTCCAGGAATGGTGGTAGCGAGTGACGGTACGTTATTAGCCTTTGCCGAAGGCCGCCGCGGCGACGGCGACGATCCACGTCTGGACGAGAACGCCCCCGGCGATATCGTGCTGCGGCGGAGCAGCGATCTAGGAAAAACCTGGCAGCCGCTGCAGGTGATCGAATCGGGTTTCCGGCCCAATGGCGAGTTGGTGGATTTCGGCGATCCCACCCCGGTGCTTGATGAATCGACCGGTACGATCTTTTTGTTTTATGGGCAGTGGCCCGATTTTGGGCCGAGGGTTTCGGCTCATGGGCAGAGTGCAGATCCCAAGGCAGGCAATCAAACTTTGTGGGTGCGTTCGAGTTCGGATCACGGCAATACTTGGTCGCCGCGTCAGCAGGTGGTATATCCCGACTCGCCTGGGGATACCAGCGATGGGCTGTATTGGCGTTATGTCGAGCCAGGGCCGGGCAACGGGATTCAACTTAAATGGCAAGCTGATCCCTCGCGTAATGGGCGTTTGGTTGTTCCGGTGAAACGAGCCGGTTCGAAAACGCCGGACGGACCGGTGACGATCGAACCGATGGTGTATTATTCAGACGATCATGGCAAAACTTGGCAGGAAGGCGAAGTCTCGCCTGGGCCGGAGGGCAACGAGAACGAAGTTGTCGAACTCACGGACGGGCAGGTTCTGATGGACGCCCGGCAGAATAGTGGTGAATTTCGCCGACGGCATCTCAGCTCCGACGGAGGAGTTACCTGGGGAGCCGATCAGTCGGACAATATTCCGCTCCCTCGGGTCGACGGTTCGTTAGCTCGCTATTCAGCAAAACGGTTAAGGCACGACCGCGATCGACTCTTGTTTTCTTCCCCGCGCGGCCGCAATGGCTTGAACCGCAATGACCTAACCGTCTGGACCAGTTACGACGAGGGAAAAACCTTTACCCAACCAGTACGCATTAACTACGGTTTCGCAGCCTACTCGGTGATAGCGCGATTGCCCGACGGGACGATCGGCTTGCTAGCCGAAACCGAAAGCACCCCAGGGGTCGACTACGGTGCTATTACATTTTATCGGTTTGATGTGGCGGAGCTTGAAAAATAGGTGGGTCGTAGAGGATAGTAGGCTGGAAAGTCTGAATCCCTGGTTCTCTCATTGGTTTTCCCAAGCAACACCGCAGTATTAGCTCAGAAACAACTTTTATTGCCTGCTGCGGGCAGCGATGGTAAATTGTTCTTTAGTAGAAGCTCAGTTTTTTCGCCATTGCCTTCTGGGAAAATGCCATGTGGCCGTCACTTATGCATCCGCGTGCTGCCGGTAAGTCTTTGATCCATGTTGGGTCGCGGCGCTGGTTTTTGGAAGTGGGTGCGGCTGGCCTGGGCGGAATGATGTTGCCTGGGTTGCAAGCGGCTCAGGCGAACACGCCCAGCCCGACGGCCGACAAAAAGTCGGTGATTCTGTTTTGGCTGTCCGGTGGGCCGAGCCATATCGACATGTGGGATCCCAAGCCGGATGCGCCGGCGGATGTGCGGGGGCCTTACAAGACAATTCCGACCAAGATTCCCGGCGTGCATTTTAGCGAGCACCTGCCCAAGCAGGCTTCGATTGCCGATAAGCTGACGATTGTTCGTTCGGTGAATTGTAGTTCGAGTAACCATACGCCGATTACGATGCAGGCGGGTAATTCGCTCGCCCGCCGCACTAACGACGGCAAAGATGGGGGCGGCTACCCGTCGATGGGCTCGGTAGCGGCGAAATTCTGCGGGCCGAACAATCCGAACATGCCGCCGTTTGTCGGGCTGGCCGACAGTTGGATTAGCGATGTTTGGGGATCGGGCCACATGGGTTCGCAGTTCGAGCCGGCCAAGGGAATGCAGATGGCGGATGAGTTGGCATTGCCCGAGGGGATTACGCTGGCACGGTTGCAGGATCGCGAGAATTTGCGGCGCGAGTTGTATCAATATGGCAAGCGAACCGAATCGCACCAACTACTGAAAAAAATGGACGGCAACACCCGGCGGGCGTACGAGATGGTGCACTCGGGCGAGGTGCAGAAGGCGTTTAATGTTGACGAGGAATCGCAAGCCACGCGTGATGCTTATGGCAAGGAGAGTATCGGACAGAAGGCACTGCTTGCTCGCCGACTGGTTGAGGCGGGTGTCACCTATGTGTTGGTGAGCGGAGCATGGGGCTATTTTGATCATCACGGCGACAATGTCCGTTGGAAGGGGATCGAAAAAGGCCTGACGCCGCTGCTGCCGCGAGTGGATCAGGTTCTGTTTACTCTGGTCAACGACCTGGAGCAGCGTGGGTTGCTCGACAGCACGCTGATTTTGATGATGGGCGAATTCGGCCGTTCGCCGAAGATCAACAAAGAAGCGGGCCGCGGCCATTGGTTGCCAGTGATGTCGATGCTGATGGCAGGCGGCGGGTTGAAGCACGGGCAAGTGATCGGTTCGACCGACCCGCATGGCGGCGCGATTGCCTCGCGTCCGGTGACGCCAGAGGATTTGGCCGCTACCACTTACCAACATCTGGGCATCGATCTGAATGCCCACTGGACCGATCCCGCAGGTCGACCGATTCCGCTGATTAAAAACGCGGGGAGTCCGTTGGCGGAGTTGTTTTGATGTTTTTTTTGGCCCACGAATTATACAACGAAGCAGCAAGATAAGATTTCTATCAAACCGTAAAAGGATAGGGAAATGAGAATAGGCAAGATTTCTTTGGCGGCGTTGATTGTTTTCTTACTAGTAGCGCCTAAGGTGAGTTCGGCGGTTGAGGTTGACGAGTTGAATGCTCGGATCGAGGGGTTAGAAAAAAGGTTAGCTTCGCTCGAAAAATCGTTGTTACCATTGATTGAGAAGGCCGAGAGAGAAAGTCAGTTAGCCTTGCAACAGCAGCAAGCTCGCCTGCGGATGCGGAAAGATGCTGACAACTACAGTAGGAATGAGTTGCAAGAGATCGAAAAGCTTTATCAGGTGGCCAACAAGAAGTGGGGTACGAAAGAAGCCCAAGAGAGTTTGCAGAAGCTTGTCGAAAAATACGATAAGGCCAATCGAACTGGTTGCGCAATACTTTACCTGGGCCAGATGAGCAAAGGCGACGATCAAGTAAAACACTTGCAGCAGGCAATCGAAGACTTTGATGATTGCTTCTACGGCGATGGTGTACAGGTAGGTGCTTATGCGCGATTTATGCTAGGGCATGTCTATCTGAAAGGCGACAAACTCCAAGAAGCAGAGAAGCTGTTTGACGAGCTTCGTGAAGGTTACGCCGGAGCGATTGATCATCGTGGGAATTTGCTGCTAGCGATGTTGCCGAAGTGATTCAAGCATTCAAGATAGTATCACCCGATCCGCATTCTTCGGGCTATCTCTAGCAACCAACTCCGCATTCGGACGATCGTTGTACACTACGCGAAATTCTGCCGTCTGTTGATCACGCCCAGTGGCCAGGAATCGTTGTTTTATGCGTTGCATGCAGAGGTCGAAGGGGACGTCGAGGTACCAGGTTTCGTGCAGGAGTGGGCGGAGATTGCACCAGGGTTGTTCGTCGAGCAGTAGGTAGTTGCCTTCGACGAGGGCAATTTTGTGTTGGCCATGGATTAAGTGGATATCGTCCTCGACCGGGTCGCCGGTGCCGTGGTCGAAGGAAGGGAATCGGCCTTCGCCGCGCTGTTGGGCTTTGGAGAGTTCGGCGACAAAACGCTCTGCATTAAATGTAAACGGTGCGCCACGGCGGCGGTGGGCTTCTTTAGGGTCGGGCATCTGGTCGAGTTCCCGCCGGTAGTAGTGATAACCGTCCATCGGGATGACGATGGCCTGCTGGCCCAACCGTTCGCATAATGCCCGGCTGAGCGTGCTTTTGCCAGAGCCGGGGGCACCTGCGATACCGAGCCAGAAGATCTCGCCAACGCCGAGTTTACTTGCTTGCTCTTGCAAATAACGGGCAAGCTGTTCGTTGTCGTGTTGCTGATGTTGTTTTGCCATGCTGTGGGGTTGCTGTTAGTATGATCGCACGTTCTTTGATGTGATCAACGGTATTGAAAGGATCCTCGTTTTGGATTGTTACACCATAGCTTATCGGAATCGACTCTTGCTACTCATCGCATTGGTGCTGAGTGCCACTTTCAACTTGGTTGTAGTTCATGCCGAGTCGCCAGCATTCAAAAAAATCGTACTCTCGGAAAACTACTATTGCGACGGCATCGACAGCGGAGACTTTAACCAGGACGGGCACATGGACATTGTGGCTGGTCCAAATTGGTATGCGGGACCGGAGTTTAGCGAGGCGCACGAATTCTACCCGGCTGTGTCGTTGCCGCCGGCCGAGAGCCCTTCGAACAGCATGTTTTCGTTCGTCCACGATTTCAATGGGGATGGTTGGCCCGATATTTTGGTGCTGGGCCGTGTGCATATGCATCCGGCTTATTGGTACCA
>Ga0315338_1001620_pt1 | contig 26824 bp, 25 predicted proteins | sample ASW8metaG_FD_204518 | JGI IMG/M metagenome (GOLD analysis project Ga0315338, IMG submission 204518) | Ammonia-oxidizing marine archaeal communities from Monterey Bay, California, United States - ASW #8 | ecosystem: Environmental > Aquatic > Marine > Coastal | place: USA: California | collected... | reverse complement strand
GTGCAAGCAAGAAATTTTGCAAATTGCATTTTTTTTACGAGGGTGTGACATCCAAAAAAGCTAGATAAATTCCGATGTTTTGACGTGTACGGATGATATGATGTTAGGTGTTTCAGAGGCTTAGTCCCGGACCCACGTGCGATTCTTCACAAATCTGTCAAGACGGATGAGTTCTTCCGTCCACAGACTAAAAGCAAGTCTTCGCATTGAATTCACGAAGTAAATTGCTGTCAATTCAAGAAAATATAAGAATCTTAACCGTTAAGCCGTTTAACGCTGGCTGCGAGCCGCGAGACCTTACGGGCACCCGCGTTTTTGTGGATAACTCCCTTGCCTGCGGCACGCATAATTTCAGGCTCGGCAGATTTGAACGCGGTGCTCGCAGTCTTTTTGTCACCAGCCTTAACAGCTTCATCTACTGCCCTTATGGCAGAGCGCATAATGGTTTTACGGCTCTTATTGATGGCGGTACGCCGCGCGATTTGGCGAACGCGTTTTTTTGCCGAAGGCTTATTGGGCATAGGTTTCCTGGCTGCTCAAGTTAAGGAGCCGCGCCTATAGCCCGACCACAAGCCAGGGTCAATAACAGTGCCAACAGCACTTGGGTTAGTGCCAAGTCACATCGTGGTGTAAGAGCCCAATCCTGATAGGGTCTTTGCCATCCAGTATGGCAATCCAACGATCGTTGTCTGTTTTGCCGGTGACCAAGACATCTTTTGTTATCTTGATGCAGGTCAAAGTCTAACCAAAGAGCCTATTGGTCCTGAAATTTAGCTTTGCGCTTTTCAGTGAAGGCTACCATGCCTTCCTTCTGGTCGACGGTGGCAAACAGCGCATGAAACATGCGGCGCTCAAAGCGCAAGCCTTCGGAAAGCGTTGTCTCATAGGCCCTGTTGATGGCTTCTTTTGCGCTCATCAGTGCCGTAATCGGCGCACCAGAAATTTGTGTTGCGCTAGCCATGGCTTCGCTCCTGAGATCCTTAAGTGGAACTACACGCGCGACAAGTCCTGCGCGCTCGGCCTCCACTGCGTCCATCATGCGCCCGGTAAGGCACATCTCCATGGCTTTAGATTTTCCGATCAGGCGTGTAAGCCGCTGTGAGCCACCGGCTCCTGGAATAACTCCAAGTTTGATTTCTGGTTGCCCAAATTGTGCATTGTCCGCTGCCAAGATAAAATCGCACATCATTGCAAGCTCACAGCCGCCGCCAAGTGCAAAGCCTGCGACCGCGGCTATGATCGGTTTGCGAGCTTTTGATGTGCGCTCCCAATTCTTTGTAATGAAGTCTTCCTTATAGGCTTCGGAAAATGTCTTGGCCTGCATCTCTTTAATGTCTGCGCCCGCAGCAAAGGCTTTTTCTGAGCCAGTTATGATCATGCAGCGCATGGCATCGTCAGCCTCAAAGGCATCGATAGCCTCGGTCACTTCATCCATTAAGGCGTTATTGAGCGCGTTGAGTACCTGTGGCCGGTTAAGGATGATGATCCCTACTGGTCCGTTGGTCTCAACAAGAATATTTTCGTAAGCCATAAAAGTACCGAATAAGAGTTTCGCCCCCATCCGGGCATGCTGCGGTGCACAAATCAAGAGGGCAGTTGTCGTAATCGTGATTTGAGCGCGGCCACGGTTCAGCTCAGGTCAGAACTAACGCTGACAGTTAGAGCAATACCATGTGGAGCGCCCTGCCTGGACGAACCGCTTTATTTTTCCGCTGCAGCTTTTGCGTTGGCAGGATTCGCCTTGGCGGTCATAGACTGAAAACTTGTGTTGGAAATAGCCAAGCTCTCCATCGATGCGTACGTAGTCACGTAGACTCGAACCACCGGCTGTAATTGCTTCGCGGAGAATCTCCTTAATCGCTGGAACAAGTCTTTGGGCACGAACTCCTGCGACGCTGGCTGCTATACGCTTCGGCGATATCCTGGCGCGATAAAGTGCTTCGCAAACATAGATATTTCCAAGACCTGCAACCACGCGCTGATCCAAGAGCGCAGCCTTAATCGGCGTGCGTTTAGTGCGCAAGGCACCACTCAAACACTTGTCTGAGAAGCCTTGATCAAGCGGCTCCGGCCCCATTTTATTAAACAAAGGATGCTCGGCAAGCGAATGGGTCTTTGCCAAGATCATCAAACCAAACCGTCTAGGATCAGTATAAACGATGCGTGTTCCACTCTCGGTCTCTAAGAGTACATGATCATGAGCTCCGTGCTTGTCCATAAAATACGGACCCTTGCGGGAAAAATTTCCTGGTGCCCTCAGTCCATCGGCATCAAATATTGTGAGGCGCCCCGACATGCCAAGATGAATGACAAGTGTGTCAGGGCCGTTGGTTTCGGCAAGGAGGTATTTCGCTCGGCGCTTTAGGGTAGTAATACGCCGTCCGGTAAGGCGCTCGACGAAATTGGGCGAAAAAGGCACCCGAAGATCAGCCCGCCGAGTCACGACCCGGGTCAGGCGGTGCCCCTCCAGCACTGTGGACAGGCCAAGGCGGATGGTTTCGACTTCAGGAAGTTCAGGCATGAAATTACAAAGATTAAGGGTTTTGCGTGCATAGAGTAGCTGAAACCGGCCCGCTCAGGCTAATGTGGCACCCGTGAACAAGCCAGCGCAACCATCAGTCTCCTTCGGCTTCCGTGATGTCTCTGCGGAGGAGAAGCCTAAGCTCGTGGATGAGGTCTTTAGTTCGGTGGCCAAGCGCTATGATCTGATGAATGATCTCATGTCGGCAGGTGTGCACCGGATCTGGAAAGATGCCTTTGTCGATTATCTTAATCCTCAGCCTGGCATTTTCCACTTGGATGTCGCTGGTGGGACCGGTGATATTGCGTTTCGTATTGCCGAGCGCATACGCGCGCGCAAAGGGACAGCTGAAATTAGCGTTTGCGATATCAATGCTGAAATGTTGGCTCAAGGTATGGCGCGCGCGCAAAAAAGACCCGCACCCATCAATTGGCTTTGCGGCGATGCCGAAAACTTGCCAATCGAATCTGCGAGCCGTGACAGCTACACAATTGCCTTCGGTATTCGCAATGTCACACATATCGACAAGGCTTTGAGCGAAGCCTATCGCGTCTTAAAACCAGGCGGGCGTTATCTCTGTCTTGAGTTTTCGCACGTGACTGCGCCAGGCCTGGATCAACTTTATGATCTATACTCGTTTCATATATTGCCGCGTCTTGGCGAGGCGGTTGCCGGTGACGGCGCAGCCTATCGTTATTTGGCGGAAAGTATTCGAAGATTTCCGTCTCAGAAACGATTTGCGCGGATGATTGCGGCTGCAGGATTTTCCCAAGTGAGATTTAGGAATTTTTCGGGCGGAATTGCGGCCATGCATTCGGGATGGAAGGTCTAGGCGTTGTGCTTAAGGTGATGGGTAACATTCGTCGGCTTTGGCAGGTGGTGCGCGTGCTCAGCGCCCATGATGCCCTTTTGCCTCATGAATATGCTGATCGCGCGCCGGTGCCTTTGCGGATTCTAAGCGGTGCCTTGGGCCGGCCCAAAGGGGACATAGCCAAATTGCAGCCGGGCCAGCGCCTAGCAAAAGCATTGGAAAAAATTGGCCCTAGCGCGATCAAGCTTGGTCAATTGCTGGCGACCCGACCCGATATTGTGGGCCCAGAAATCGCTCATGGGCTGGAGAGTTTACAAGACCAGCTTCCGCCGTTTGGGGATGACGAAGCAAAAAAGATTATAGAGAGCGACCTTGGGTGCAAACTCAGTCAGAGATTTTTGGAGTGTGGCCCGCCGGTTGCCGCGGCTTCGATTGCACAGGTACATGAAGCACAAACCAACGACAATCCACCAATGCGTGTGGCGGTAAAAATTCTCCGACCCAAAATTGTTGAAGATTTTGCGTGTGATTTTGATGCGTTTCGTTTTGCCGCGAAATTGGCTGAACGGCTGTCACGCGAAGGTCGGCGCCTTCGCTTGCAAGCTTTGGTTGATACAATGGCAGCCTCGGTTGCACTTGAGCTTGATTTACGCATGGAAGGTGCAGCGGCCTGTGAGTTAGCCGAAAATATGCGTGATCAGCCGGCCTTTCTTGTTCCCGCAATTGATTGGACGCGTACTTCCGCTCATGTCTTGACCACGGAGTGGATTGACGGCGTTCCCTTACGCGATGTCGAAAGACTCGAGGCGGCAGGACATGACCCCAAAGCTCTTGCAATCATTGTGCTTCAAAGTTTTTTGACACAGGCCCTGCGTGATGGCTTTTTCCACGCGGATCTTCATCCTGGAAATCTTTTTGTCGATACTGAGGGCCGTATTCACGCGGTGGATTTCGGTATTATGGGTAGGCTCGATCAGCCCATGAGGCGCTTTCTTGCAGAGACATTGGGTGGTTTTTTAGCTCGTGATTATGTCCGCGTTGCGCAGGTGCATTTCGACGCCGGGTTCGTCCCTAAAAGCCATAATGTTGAAACCTTCGCACAAGCTCTTCGTGCGGTCGGCGAGCCAATTTTTGGTCTTAGTGCCAAAGAAATGTCCATGGCCCGCCTCTTGGAACAACTTTTCGAAACCACGCGCCGTTTCGACATGCAGCTTCAACCGCAGCTTATTCTCCTGCAAAAAACCATGGTCGTAGCCGAGGGTGTCGCGCGCATGCTCGATCCCAAGTTTGATATTTGGGAAGCCTCACGGCCTATCATTGAAGAATGGATGGTAGAAAATCTTGGTCCTGAAGCGCGGCTGCGCGAAGCGGCCGAAGGCATTACCAGCCTCGGGCGTGTGGCACAGCATCTGCCGCAAGTCATACACGACACAGAGATTATTGCAGGTCAGCTTGCAGCTGGAGGATTACGGATTCACCCAGATTCCGTGCGTGGAATTTCAACTTCGCAGCTGCGCCGTACTCGTCATGTGCGTATTGCCCTGTGGATCGCCGCGGGCGCTCTTGGGCTTATCGCCATTAGTGGGCTGTAGAAATTCTTTTAACCAGATGAATTAACCAAAACTAGTTATCCCGGACGCGCAGTCCCGAGCTGCCTTGCCCGCAACAAGATGGCTGGTACAGAGAAACTATTTTCTCGCAACTACTCACCAGATAGATGGTCGCTTCAATGGGCAGCCACAACGAACAAGATTGAGGTTTTGGAAACCAGTCTATAATCCTTCGAAAAGTGCCGTCGAAAGGTAGCGCTCAGCAAAGGACGGAATGATAGTCACGATCATCTTTCCCTCCATCTTGGGCCGGGCACCAACTTCGAAGGCTGCTGCAATCGCTGCGCCGGATGAAATTCCGCCGGGAAGCCCTTCAAGCCTTGCGGCTTCGCGTGCCATCTCGAACGCGGTCTCATTGGAAATAGTCACGACATCGTCAATAACGCTGCGATCCACAATGGGGGGGATAAATCCAGCTCCAATGCCTTGAATTTTATGTGGTCCCGGCTGGCCGCCTGAAAGAACCGGGCTGTCTTCGGGCTCGACCGCAATCATACGCACTGATGGTTTACGCTCTTTCAAAACCTGGCCGACACCCGTGATGGTACCGCCGGTTCCAACACCTGAAATGACGATATCGACTTCGCCATCGGTGTCGTTCCAAATCTCTTCTGCTGTGGTTCTACGGTGAATGTCTGGATTAGCAGGGTTTTCGAATTGCTGTGGCATCACGGCGCCTTTTGTCGATTCCACGATCTCAATTGCACGCGCTACTGCGCCACGCATGCCTTTGGCGGCCTCAGTCAGTTCAATCTGGGCACCCATGAGGGTAAGCATTTTGCGCCGTTCAAGTGACATGGATTCAGGCATGACTAATATGAGGTTATACCCGCGTGCTGCAGCGACAAAGGCAAGTGCGATTCCAGTATTGCCGCTGGTTGGCTCTACCAACACGGATTTTCCTGGCGTGATCCGTCCCTCTTTTTCGAGAGCATCTATCATCGCAATGCCAATACGGTCCTTAACGCTTCCGATCGGATTAAAAAATTCAAGCTTAAAGAGTAGATCCGCTTTCACGCCCGCCTCCTCGGGCATCCGCGCCATACGCACCAAGGGCGTGTTGCCTATGGTCTCAACAATGGAATCATAGATCTGCCCGCGTCCACATTTGTCCGCCATTCTCATTTCTCCCAATGAGTTTAAATCGTGAAATCCGCCGAGGGTCCCCGGCTCTCAGTATCACCGCAATCCAAACCGCTTTCGCGTGCCTTCGCGCATAAATCTTCGATCGTTATCTTATCAAGCTTTTGCATCACCTCTTCTTGAAGAGAGGCAATGATCGGCATAACCACGCAGCGTCCCAGCTCGGAACCACCAGAAGGATCCTCTTCGTCATTATCAAAGCTTGTGGCGATACGGATGACTTCGCCGATAGAAATGCGCCGCCGCTCGCGCGCGAGTCGGTAGCCACCGCGGGGGCCACGTACGCCTTTCAATATACCAGCGCGCACGAGTTGCTGCATAACCTGCTCGAGATAGCGCTGTGGGACACCTTGTCGCGCCGTGATTTCCCGTGCTTGCACCGGTTCCGGTCTAGCATTGTACGCAATGTCGATCACCGCCTCTAAAGCCAGCAAAGTTTTACGGGAAAGTCGAAGCATGTCTCAATTTACCCTTAAAGCCGTAATCCGGTTGAGCCAAAGCCACCATCTGCCCGCAAAGTCGTTTCAAGATCAGTGCTCTCTTCCCATTCGACGCGTGCATGGGTGGCAATAATGAGTTGCGCCACTTTCATGCTGCGGGAAATGACAAAATCTTCAGCACCGTGATTGATCAAAATGACTTTAATTTCACCGCGATAATCACAATCGATGGTTCCAGGCGAATTCAAAACGGTAACGCCGAACTTCAGCGCCAGCCCTGAGCGCGGCCGCACCTGTGCTTCCCAATTTTTAGGCAGTGCCATCGCAATACCTGTTGGAATCACTTTAATAGCACCTGGTTCTATAGTGAGCTCATTGTCTAAAGCGGCAAGGAGGTCCATGCCAGCCGAACCTTCGGTGGCATAGGCGGGGAGGGGCATCCCGTCCGCATGAGCCAAGCGCTTTATCGCGACCCTCATGCTGCTTTCTCAAAAAAAGCGACAATTTTTTCTGTAAGCCGCCACGCAACTTCAGTTTTTTCGAGCTCGGGCCAAGCTTCGCTCCCCGTGGGTGTGACAAGATGAACTTTATTCCTGTCTCCTCCCATGATCGAAGAAGAGGTGCCAACATCATTGGCCATAATCCAATTGCAACCCTTACGCTCGCGCTTATCACGCGCATGGGCTTCGAGCGCCTCGGTTTCAGCGGCAAAGCCGACGACCAATTGTGGCCGGAAGGTATGATGGGAAAGCTCAGAAAGAATATCAGGGTTTTCAATGAGTGAGAGAGTGCGCACCCCCCCAGCATTTTTGTCGGCACCATCGGCACCTATCGTTTTTTTTATTTTTGAATTGGCTTGAATTTCTGGTCGCCAATCCGCCACAGCTGCCGTGCACACGGCAATGTTGGTAGGCAGTGCAGCCTCGCAGGCAGCAAGCATTTGGCGTGCGGTTTCGACACGAACAAGTTTTACGGCTTGGGGTGCATCAAGCCCTACCGGGCCTGAAATGAGTGTGGTCTCGGCGCCTGCACGTCCCAATGCATCAGCAATGGCATAGCCTTGCTTACCAGAGGAACGATTGCCGAGATAGCGCACTGGATCAAATGGCTCATGTGTTGGTCCAGCAGTTACCAGTGCTTTCTTACCAGCAAGCGGGCCGGATGACTTCGCGTCAAGAACCGCGGCAATTGCTGCAACAATTTCATTGGGCTCGGCCATGCGGCCCAGCCCGAATTCGCCGCACGCCATGTCGCCTTTATTTGGGCCAACAAAATTAACCCCGTCATTTTTTAAAGCCACCAAATTTCGTCTGACAGTTACATGCTCCCACATACGCACATTCATCGCTGGTGCCATCAACACCGCTTTGTCGGTCGCAAGCAACGCAGTTGATGCTAAATCATCGGCAATCCCGCCTGCGAGCTTTGCCATGAGATTGGCCGTGGCAGGCGCGACAACCACAAGATCAGCGCTGCGCGAAAGAGTGATATGACCCATCTCAGATTCATCAGTGAGATCAAAAAGGTCTTGATAAACTTTTTCCCCGGACAAAGACGCAGCCGAGAGTGGTGTTACGAAATTGCCGCCGGCCGCAGTCAGAATCACGCGAGTCTTTGCGCCGCGCTCCGATAAACGACGGATAAGATCGAGGCTCTTATAGGCCGCAATGCCGCCGCCAATGATGAGCAATATGCGCTTGCTGTTGAGATCCACAATCCCTCACAATTCCTTAAAAATTGGGATTATTATATATAATTACGAAAAGAAAGTGTAGATCAATATATCGGACTGTCTTGTTATGTAAAAATCAGAGAATCAAATCTTGTACGTAAAGCCCAGTTAAATACTAGACTTTTGGTCCGTAGCAACCCAGGTACAAAAGCGTTCCCCACTCGCTTGCCAGAGCGCCATAATTCAAGAAAGCTAACCGTCAAGAGCCTGGCGCAAAAGTGGGCCGGAAATTAATCGGGGGAAAAAATGATGAAATGCGCTCTCTTGGCGCTAACCTTGCCCTTTTTGGCCTTACCCATGGCGGCGAAGGCGGACCTTCCCAGTGACATTGCGGCTGCAGTCCGCTCCATGGGCGCGGTAAACGATGCAGCCGCGACCGCTAACGTGGTTCGCCCAATGCATGCGTTAAGAGCCCCACCGCGCAATGTTATCGCACAGCGCGATATATCTTTTGGCGATCATCCCTTGCAACGATTGGATGTGTTTACCTCTTTTCCCGATACAGGCGCCGGCAAACCCATATTAGTCTTTGTTCATGGCGGAGGCTTTACCCGTGGTGACAAGCACAGACCAGGCGATTTTACCTATGACAATGTGATGATCTGGGCAGTAACAAATGGCTTTGTTGGGGTGAATACGAATTACCGACTGGCACCCGAATTTGTCTATCCTAGTGCCTCTAAGGATGTCGCCTCAGCGGTGGCTTGGGCGCGTGAACATGGCGCGGAATATGGTGGTGATCCGGAAACAATTTTTCTATGGGGTCATTCCGCAGGCGCTTCGCTGGTCGGGCTTTATGTTAGCCATCCTGAGTTTCATGTGACCGAGGGCTCAGGGATTTCAGGCGCGGTTCTTGCCTCAGGGAGCGCCTATGAGATTACGCAGACAAACGATTATTTTTCTGATGAATCGAAGCTCGATGAAATGTCCTCGCTGCCGGGACTGCTTGCAAGCAATGTACCGCTTTTTGTGATGCGCGCAGAGCTCGACCCGCCGCGAATTGCGCGTTCAAACGATCGCTTGAATGAGGCTTTGTGCAATGCCGGAAAATGCCCCGAGGTTTTTTTGCATAATCCGAGCCACAATCATATGACCCAAGTCTACACGATCAACACGACAGAGACCGATATCAGCGAGCGCATCTTGGCGTTTCTAAAAGGGCATGCGGAATAAGGGCTAATCATCCATCTCAATCTCAGACTGCCACTGAGACTGGCTACTAGCAGACGGTATTCGTGATATACTCACCATTAATGAGTGGAGCAACGTAACGCCATTCCGCAACACGATCGAAAGAGTACAGTTGAGTGCCACTTAAGTTACGTTCGGGGTAACCGCTGCGAGACAAGACACGGGATCTATATTGGCTGCAATCAATTTCCTCTAGAGAGCGAGTAGAAAGTCCGAATGCTTCAACGTTTTCTAACTCTGGTGCCCATTCAATCCTAACCCACAGGCGCTTGTAGTTAGAGCCAGGTGGTGTAACGGCGTCTCTGATAAGAATCACACCACTCTCATCTCCGCAACACCGTGTCCAACCATCCATCTCAATCTCAGACTGCCACGATGTGCCCTGTGACAAGGACGGTGTCGCAGCGATGAGTGACGCGGCAAGAAGAACGACAGATACTGCTATGGCGTTCAAGACGTCTCCCACAGAATCAAACACGCAAACGTTAAATCTCAAATACTAACTAGTAAGCGGCTTCTGCGCCGTCCTCGCAAAATCTCGCGCCGTTACACAATTTCGTGCCGTCCTGAAAAACGAGGGTACGCAATTGTCCGCCGCGCGAGCCATCTCTGAGCGGATTAAACCCGATCTCGACCTGTTCGCCAGCCGTAACACTATCTGCTCTCCAGCCGGCAGCGGCGAAATTGCGTGGCGCTCCGCCTTCAAAGGACCATGTCTGCTGGTTCCCGCTATCGTCCGTGACTGATATGTGAAGCCAGGTATGAGGGTTGACCCATTCAAAATCCGTAACCATGCCCGTCACTTTTACAAATTGCGTTTGGTCAAACATGGAGAAGGAATGATGCCCAAGCGCCGGGACCGCAAACAGCGATAGCGCAAGTCCTGCAATACTCAATGTCTTAGCGTACATTGGCGTCTCCTTTTTTCTCGTAGATATTATCCCCTAATGGGTCGTCATTCCATAGGCAGGCCGATGTAATTTTCTGTAAGCGACCGCTGCGCCGCCTCGGAACTCGAAATCTACTCCAATTCCGCCGCTGCCCTCCTGCGCTGACAGAAATTCCCACAGGCTGAAAAAACCGAGACTGGCTATCTATCAGGCCATCCATTGTAAGAACGCCACTCATCCGCCAATGCTTTGAGTGCCTCACTGGTTTGCTCAATCTGTAGCCATCCGAAAAATTCAAATATTTTGGCAACAAACACCGCTAGAACAACTGCCAAAAAAATCAACCCAATTGCTTTACCTAGTGTCATTTCAGGCTCGTTATTATCCGTTTGATAGTATTATTTAGTTATGGTGACCCCGACAGGATTTGAACCTGTGACCCCGAGATTAGGAATCTCGTGCTCTATCCAACTGAGCTACGAGGCCGTGCTCTTGAGCGGACCAACCATGCCCAAGCCGCGCGCAAAAGTGCAAGGTCTATTCAGCGATGAGATCGATCCCGCCTGCATTCCAATTGGCTTCAGCTGCGTCCGAGGTCAAGAACGCAACATAATCGGTAGCAGCTGCTTTGACGCTGGAATCAAAGAAAATCGCCACGTCATAATTGGTATAGAGCTGCCACACATCTGGGACTGGGCCATGATAGGTCACCCCGGGCGCGGTGGCTTCGGAGATATTGAAAAGACCCAGCTCGCGCTCGCCAGCTGCAATGAGAGCTTTGCCATCACCTAAGCCCTGAATCGTTGCTTTGGCCATAACCTCTTCATAGACGCCTGCATAGCCAAGAATTTTCACGGTATGGATGCCGCTACCATTGGGATTACTTGGATTACTCAGTGCGATGCTTTGTGCATTTAGGAGTGTGGCGCGGAAGGTATCGGGTGTTGCAATGTCGGGTGGAGTCGCGCCCTCGCGAATAGTGACGCCGATGCCAGTGCGCGAGAGTTTTCTTTGCGTGTCTGGCTCCAGCATATTGCCGTCGCGCGCCACGTTGACCGAATTGTTTGCTGCAACAATCACATCGAATTCTTCGTCAATCATCAAATTTTCGATAAGTAGTGGATTGTTAAACGAGATGGTGAGTCTGTTACCAGTCATGGCTTCATATTGCGCCTGAAGTGCTTCCATCGCGATGCGGGTACCACCAACCGTCAGTACACGGATTTCAGTACCGCCACTGGGCTCTTGGGCCGTATCGTCATTTTCGCAGGCGCTCAAACCCAGCGCCAAGCCCAGTACAATCGCACCACGAATAATCATCTTTGTTTTCCTCGTTAATCATTATCTGCTTGGGGACATGGCCGCGCGCGCTTCGGTGTCGATTGTGATCCAGCGTGTGCAGTTACTGTCTATAACATTATTCCCACTGTCCTCATTTCAACCAAACTTCTAGCGCTGCTAGCATATATCAGCTTACCAGCAGGCTGCCACGCATCTTGCACGGACCCTAATTTGAAGGACTAATTTTCGAAAGACAGCCATCTTGCCTGTTTCCCGTCTTTGGTGTTTCACACCGGATCGTGTTCAGCTACGAAATGTCCTGGGCTGACTTCGATCATCTGCGGGACGTATTGCACCGCGTCCGGATCATCGATGCGCTTGGACTTCAGGAAAGTTAGCGTTGCGCGGGAATCGAGCGGCGAGGGGAGATCATCCGGCAAGGGAACCCGCTCTTTTGCACGCTCCTTCTTCGGATCGGGAACCGGTACAGCTGAGATAAGCGCGCGCGTATAGGGGTGGCGCGGATCGGTATAGATTGCGTTTCGGTCGGCTAGTTCCACCATGCGGCCGAGATAGAGCACCATCACCCGATGCGAAACTTGGCGTACCACTGAAAGGTCATGGCTGATGAAGATCATCGACATGCCAAAAGTTTTTTGCAGTGACAAAAGAAGGTCGATGATTTGCGCCTGGATTGAAACATCGAGTGCGCTCACCGCTTCGTCACAGATAACGAGCTTTGGTCTGACGATCATTGCGCGGGCAATCCCAACACGCTGATTTTGTCCGCCAGAAAATTCATGCGGGTAGCGATTGATCCAGGTCGGGTCCAAACCTACATGCTCCATCATTGCGTGCACGCGTTCCGTCACCTCCGCGCGCGCAAGGTCTGGCTCCAAAGCGCGCAAGGGCTCAGAGATGCTCTGACCAATGGTCATGCGTGGGTCGAGGCTGGCGAGCGGGTCCTGAAAAACAATTTGAAGTTCTTTACGTAGCATGCGTAAATTGCCTTTGTCGGCATCGTTTAAATTTTTTCCGCACCATAAAACGGCGCCATCTGTTTTAGGCAGCAAAGCAAGCACCGCCCGCGCCAAAGTCGATTTTCCGCAGCCCGATTCACCTACAATCCCGAGCGTCTCACCTTGGTTTAGCGAAAAGCTTACGCCATCGACTGCGCGCAGCGGTTTGTATTTAGGGAACCATCCCCCAAGATGGATCGGGAAGTGTACTTTCACATCTTCGACTTCGAGAAGTGTCGTGCGTTGTTCTTCCTCGCTCAAAGGGGCAAGCGGTGTATGTCCCGGGCGGTCCGGCATATCAATGCGCGGCATAGCTTCGAGTAACATCTGCGTATATGAGTGCTTGGGATTGTAAAATACTTCCTCCGCTGTTCCCGATTCCACAAACTCACCATGGCGCATGACCTGTACGCGGTCAGCCATCGCAGCGATCACGCCCATGTCATGGCTGATAAGAACGATCGAGGTATTAAGCTCAGTTTTGAGATCGCGCATGATCTCGAGAATTTGTGCTTGCACAGTGACATCGAGCGCTGTTGTCGGTTCGTCGGCAATCAGCAGATCGGGCCCGCAAGCCGTTGCCATAGCAATCATTACCCGCTGACGCATACCGCCCGATAACTCGTGCGGATATTGGCGCAGACGGCGCTTGGCCTCAGGAATGCGTACCAATTCGAGAGATTCGACCGCGCGCTTGGTGGCATTCTCACCTGTCATGTGCTGGTGATGCCGAAGTGCCTCGGTGATCTGATCACCAATGCGCAAATGCGGCGTCAGCGATGTTAGTGGATCCTGGAAGATCATGGTGATTTTCGCACCTCTGATCTGGTTCAATTGCTTTTGGGACATGGCTGCAAGGTTTTCTCCACGATAGAGAAAGCTTCCCTCGGTGCGCCCATTGCTGGCCAGAAGCCCGACCCCGGCAAGAAATAATTGGCTTTTCCCTGAACCAGATTCACCGACAATGCCGAGGCATTCACCCTCATGGATATTGAAACTGACATCATTGACTGCATGGACTTCGCCATCCGGAGTGGCAAAGCGGACATGGAAATTCTTGGCATATAGAATAGGTAAATTAGAGGATGAATCGCTCATGGCCTAGCGGTCCTTGGGGTCTAGCGCATCGCGCAGGCCATCGCCGATAAAGTTAAAACAGAAAAGCGTGATCGCCATAAAGACGGCAGGGAAAATGAGCAGCCAGGGCGCGGTTTCTAGCGCGTTTGCGCCTTCAGAAATAAGTACGCCCCAGGATGTCATGGGCTCGCGAATGCCAAGTCCAAGGAACGACAAAAAACTTTCCGCTAGAATAACAGCGGGGATCGTCAGTGTCACATAGATGATCACCGGGCCGACGACATTAGGGATAATATGGCGAGTGATAATGCCCCAAGTGCCGACGCCTCCGGCACGCGCAGCCTCGACGAATTCCTTTTGTTTTACAGAAAGTGTTTGACCACGCACTATGCGGGCCATGGTCAGCCATTCCACTGCGCCAATGGCAACAAACAGCAAAATAAAATTTTGCTCGAAGATCACCATCAAAATGATGACAAAGAAAATGAAAGGAAGGGAATAGAGAATATCGACGAAGCGCATCATTAGATTATCGATCCTTCCGCCGAGAAAGCCTGCAGTTGCCCCATAAAGAACACCGATCATCAGGCTGACACAGGTAGCGACCAGACCGACAGCGAGTGAAACGCGCGCGCCATAAAGCGTGCGTATAAAAAGATCGCGCCCCACCGAATCCATTCCAAACCAATGTGCTCCACCGGCATAGCCAAGAACATCATCACCCGGCCACCAGCTTGGCGCACGCTGGACAAGGTCATAATCGATTTCATCAAAAGCATAAGGTGACAACAGCGGCGCAAAAATTGCCATCAAAGTGATAATACCGAGCACGATCATGCTGACCACGGCAGCTTTGTTGCGAAATAGACGTCTGCGCGCATCTACCCATAGACTGCGCCCTTTCACCGCCTCGGCGCTTTGCATGATTTCGGCGCGTTCGCCAGGTAAAATGGGCGTTATCATTCGTACCTCACGCGCGGATCGAGCACGCGGTAGAGAATGTCCGCGATAAGATTGAGGGAGATGATGAGAGTGGCATAGAAAATAACGACGCCTAAAACCAATGTGTAATCACGGTTGAGCGCGCCCTGCACGAAATATCGTCCAATACCCGGCAGCCCGAAGATTTGCTCAACAACCAATGAACCAGTGGCGAGCGCTGCAATAGCGGGGCCAAGATAGCTAACCAGCGGAAGAAGGCCAGCTCGTAATGCATGGCGCGTTACCACCCGATAAGACGACAATCCCTTGGCACGTGCGGTCCGCACATAGTTGGAGCGGAGTACCTCAACCATGGAACCGCGGGTCAGACGTGAAATTACTGCGATTTGCGGTAGCGCAAGAACAGTGACGGGCAAAATCATATTGCGCAGTGCACCTCCATTCCATCCACCGACGGGAAGCGAAATTTCCAAACCAAAAATACTGACGCCATAGACGCCTAATAAAAGCGTCAGCAATGGTGCGGTTACAAAAGACGGAATCGTGATGCCAACCATGGCAAGTGTCATCACCGAATAATCCGACGGTCGGTTTTGTCTCAGCGCAGCAAAGATTCCGAGCGTGGTACCGAGCAAAAGCGCGACGGTGATAGCCGACAGCCCGAGGCGGATGCTGACAGGCAGGCCCGAAGCGATCATTTCATTGACGGTAAAATCGCGTGTTCGGAAGGAAGGGCCGAGATCACCTCGCGACAAGCGGCCAAGATAGAGGAAGTATTGTTGATAAAGCGGCTCATCGAGATCATAGGCCGCCATGATATTGGCTTCGATTTCCGGCGGCAGGCGCCGTTCGCCGTCAAAAGGGCCGCCCGGCGCAACCCGCATCATAAAAAAAGCGAGAGTTATAATAATGAGAAGGGTTGGAATAGCGCCGAGGAGGCGACGGATCGCGTAAGAAAGCATTCTAACTATACCTCGTTTGCGCGGCGCTGGAGATAGAGCGGATCAGTAAGAAGCAGGGAATTATTCCAGCTGCGACCAATGCTAGAGATGGTGCAGCAGCAAACCCCAAACGCTCGTCAGCCGCGTAATTATGTGCCGCGACTGCAAGCGTATCGAAATTGAACGGGCGCAGCATCAAAGTCGCCGGTAGCTCTTTCATGACATCAACGAAGACAAGCAGCACGGCAGTAAGCGCACTTGGACTGAGCAAGGGCACATAGACCCGCCGCAAAACATCGCCATTGCCGCGGCCGAGCATGCGTGCCGCCCCGGAAATAGAAGGCGTAATGCGTTCCATGCCTGCAGAAACACTCTGCAAGGCAACTGCGAGATAACGAACAACATAGGCAAAGATAAGTCCCAATACGCTTCCAGTTAGAACAAGACCCGTGGAAATACCGAAGAGATTCTGAAAAATTGTATCCAACGCATTGTCAAAAAAGGCAAAGGGCGCCAAGACGCCAATGGCGATAACCGCACCTGGGATGGCGTAACCGAGACTTGCGATTCCAGCTGCGTGTCCTGCCAATGTTTTTGGTCTTGTCTTACGTGCAAAGGCAAGGATGAAAGCGACTGCCGTTGCAGCCAGTGCCGCCAGCGCTGCCAGCGTGAAGCTATTCACAAGGTGCTGTGAAAACTCCCGCCCTGGCAGCCCAGTTCTGAGTAGAAGCGAAAGCAAAACAACGCAGGGCAACGCAAATCCAAGAATGGGCGGCATGGCACAGAGCGATATTGCCAGCGCAGATTTGCTCCCACGCAAGACCATGCGCTTTGGTCTGAAATCGCGCCGGCCGGTTTCGTGAAAACGTGCACCACCGCGCCCCCATCTCTCGGATGATAGCGCCAGCGCAACAAATAATATCAGAAGTGCAGCTAGTTTCGCTGCGGCTGCCGGATCGCCAAACGAAAACCAGGCGCGATAAATGCCAGTCGTAAAGACTGGCACGCCATAATAAGACACGGTGCCGTAATCAGCGAAAGTTTCCATCAGCGCCAAAGCTGTGCCTGCGACGATGGCTGGTCGCGCTAAGGGAAGCGACACCGAGAAGAAGGCGCTCCAAGGCCCCCGTCCTAAGCTGCGTGCAGCATCCCATGCAGAACCTGATTCAGATAAAAAACGCGCGCGTACTAAAAGATAAACATAGGGATATAGAACCAGCGTCAGCATAAGTGCGACGCCGGGTAAACTACGAATATCTGGAAACCAATAGTCACCCACTTCAACGCTAAAAATGCTGCGCACCGAAGATTGTGCTGGTCCAAAGGCAGATAAGAAGTCCGCATAGGCATAGCTGAGGACATAAGCGGGCGCAGCGAGTGGAAGAACTAGTGCTGCTTCTAAAAATCGCCGCCCTGGGAACTCGCAAGCTGCGACTAGCCAAGCGCTCGGCACACCCAAGAGCATGACGCCGGCCCCAACCATGATTCCGAGCAAAGCGGTGTTGAGTACATAATCGCCAAGCACGGTACTCGCGAGATGGGAAAAGACAATATCATCTGCAAATACAGCACTAAAAAAAACCGAGAGAACCGGTATTGCGAGAAGGATTGCAATAATGGCGCTCATCGTATCGAGCCCGCTAAAACGCGAGCTGAACCTCCGTCGCTCTTTGGCGTGAGGGGTTTGGAGGATTCTATCTGCGCTTTGGCTGATCATCGATGTCCTAGAGTGGGGCAACACATTGTTTAAAGGTGCACCCACCGCGTGGAAAGAACCAGTTTCTTACTTATTTCAAGCCAGGATCTTTCTTACAATAATATTACCCCGGTCCTAGCTAGTTGGTGAAACTGGATAATTTGATCCAGAAGCTAGGGTGTGAGGGCCCTGAAACCGCCTCTCCGTGATCTATTACAATCTCTTACGTCAATGGGCCGATACTTAAAGAGCTTTGCCATCCAGGGCGACAAATCACGCTTTAAGTGATAATAATTCCCTGCAGTGAGGCGCTTCCTGGCTGCGCCCTGGGAGGACACATGGCTAGAATTTCCTTTAGCGTTGACGGGCAGGAGCGGGAGGTCGATGTCGATCCCCAAATGCCGCTGCTTTATGCACTACGCGATGATCTCGAAAATACCAATCCACATTTCGGATGTGGGCTGGGTCAATGCGGTGCTTGCACAGTCCATCTCGACGGTCAGCCGACGCGTTCATGCATCACACCGGTCTCTCAGGCCGAAGGGCATAAGATCGTTACATTGAGCGGTTTGGGAACGGAAGAAAATCCGCATCCGATACAGGCCGCCTATGTAGAAGAAGAGGTTCCGCAGTGCGGCTACTGCCTATCTGGTTGGGTGATGACAGCTGTAGCCTTCCTACGGGACAATCCTAATCCCACCGACCCACAGATCCGCGAGGCCTTTGCTGATCTTAAATGCCGTTGTGGCACTCATATGGCGATTATACGTGCGGTCAAACGCGCCGCGACGAATATGGGTTGAGGGAGGCCACTATGAACAAAGAAAATCTCTCTTTTTCCCGTCGCTCAATACTGCAAGGGTCCGGCGCACTCATTGTGGCTTTTTCGATTGGTAACTCGATTACTGGTGGGGACAAGGCACTCGCTCAAGCCGATGCGAATGAAAAACCGCCACTTCACCCGAGCGAGCTCGATAATTGGATAGCTATCGATCCGGACGGCATGGTCACGGTCTATTTCGGTAAAATCGATGGCGGGCAGGGAACCGATGCTGGCGTTGCACAGATGGTTGCCGAAGAGCTCGACATTCCCTTCTCGCATATCGCCGAAGTGGTGATGGGCGATACTGCGCTGACCTGCGATCAAGGCGGAGCAAGTGGAAGCTTTGGCATTCGCCTCGGTGGCATTGCGCTGCGCCATGCGGCAGCTGAGGCGAGGCTTATTCTAGTCGAGCGTGCCGCCGCCGAGTGGGGCGTTAGTGCCGATCAATTGCATGTCACTAACGGCATTGTTTCGGATGGTTCCGATCCTTCGCGGCAGATCAGCTATGGCGAGATTGTGGGTGGAAATTATTTCCATGAAAAACTCGAATGGAACGGGATATATGGCAACAATCTAGGTCTTTCAGGCCGCGCCACCCCGAAATCGCCAGATCAATACACAATCGTGGGTCGCGATGCACCACGTTTCGACGTGAAAGGAAAAGTATTCGGCACCACGCTATTCTCGACAGATGTTCGGGTCGAGGGAATGCTGCATGGACGGATGATCCGTCCACCAAATGCAGGGACACGCCCCCTCTCTGTCGATGAGGCCAGCATTGCACATATTGAGGGCGCGCAAGTGGTTCACCGGGACGATCTCATTGGTGTCGTTGCTAAGCGTGAATGGGATGCCATTCGTGCATCAACGGAATTGGCTGTGACTTGGTCGGAGCCGCGCGATGTTTTCCCGGAACATGGCGAACTCTACAGCCATATTAGCGATGCGGAGCCATCGCGCCGTGAAGTGGTAAACGAGCACGGCTCTATCGAAAATGCTTTTGCGGTTGCCGCCCATATTGTTGAAGCGGAATATGAATGGCCCTTCCAATCCCATGCTAGCATGGGTCCGGGCTGCGCCATTGCTGATGTGCGCGAAGACGGAGTGACGCTTTGGACTGGAAGCCAGAAGCCACATGCCGCCACTGAAGGCGTTGCAGCGATACTCGGTGTTCCTGTGGAAAGTGTTCGCGGTGTCTGGAATATCGGTCCCGGCTCCTATGGCCGCAATGATGGCGGCGACGTGGCGATGGACGCAGCAATAATGTCGCAGGAAGTAGGCCGCCCGGTGCGTGTGCAATGGATGCGCCATGAAGGCACGGGTTGGGACCCCAAAGGGCCATCCTCAATTCATCGCGCCCGCGCAGCCGTCGGTACAGACGGCAACATCATTGCTTGGGATTTCCTCTCCAAAGGGTTCTCCCGCGTTGATACCAATAGCCGCGAGAGCGAGCCCAAAGATACATTGGCCGGGCAACTGCTTGGTATGACGGGAGAGCGCCCATTGAATTTCCGTGTCCCGGAAAACGCCTACGAGTTTGAACATGCTCGTCAGGCATGGGAAACGATTCCAACGCTGCTTGAAGGCGCGTCGCCTTTGAGGACGAGCCATTTGCGCGATCCGGTTGGGCCTGAAATTCACTTTGCTTGCGAATCCTTCATGGATGAAGTTGCTCAGGCGGTGAATGCCGATCCAGTTGAGTTTCGTTTGCGCTATGTCACCGAGCCGCGCCACCGCGCGGTGATTGAGACGGCGGCAGAACGCGGCGGATGGGTTGCGGGGCCTGCCGGTACAAGGCAAAGCTCGGATGGTGATGTCATGCGTGGCAAAGGTATAGCCTATGCCGAGCGTGCCGGAACCATCGTAGCCATTGTTGCCGATGTCGAAGTCAACCAAAGGACTGGCCGCATTTGGGCACGCCATATCACTGTTGCCCATGATTGTGGGCAAATCATCAATCCGAGGTCTATGAAAACAACCATTGAAGGAAATGTAGTTCAAGGATTGTCTCGGGCACTCCATGAAGAGGTGTTGTTCAATCCACGTAGCGTCACCAGCGTCGATTGGGTGAGTTACCCCATATTGAGCCTCGCGGATGCACCGGAAACAGTCGACATCGTTTTGATTGATCACCCGGAAATAGCGCCGCGGGGGGCGGGCGAGTCTACTATTCGTATTGTTGCCGCAGCAGTGGCCAATGCCGTTTATGAGGCAACGGGCACGAGGCTGCGCCGTGGTCCATTAAATCCAGCACGAGTGCGTGCATCGTTCTCGTAAATGGGCGTTTAACGCTCTAACGCCGTCCGTAAGATTTGCGCAGCTCGTGCCTTACCACGCATCGTGATTCTCGAGCTAAGTTTCTCGGCAGCTTTGAGCGCATCCACGCTCCATCGCGCGTTTAGCGATGCGGAGAGCTGCGCCTGACTCTTCAAGATGATGCCTTCATCTAAAACTTTCAACTCATTTGCAGTCAATGTCGCGCCCGTAGAGGTGATGTCGACAATCACTTCTGCGGTACCGGAGGCGGGTGCACCTTCGGTTGCGCCCAAGGATTCAACAATTCGGTAATCAGCAAGGCCGTGCGCGGCGAAATAGTGTCGTGTCAGTGATTTGTATTTGGTCGCAACCCGCAGCCTTTTGTGGTGGCGCAAGTGAAACGTTGTGCAAACGTCGTCGAGATCGGCCATAGAGGAGACGTCGATCCAGGCTTTCGGAACGGCGACGACCACATTGGCATGGCCGAAACCCAGGGGCTGCAAAAGGGCAATTTTGGTATCGAATTTTGCCACTGTTTCACGCAGCAAATCTTCGCCCGTGACGCCGAGGTGAATCTCACCTTCGCCTAATGCGCTTGCAATGTCGGCTGCGGAGAGAAGCTTTACCTCGATGCCAGACAAATTTTCGATAGTGGCACGATAACCGCGTGCGCTCGTCTTTTTCAGCTTCAGGCCATTATCAGCAAGAAATTGTGTGACTTGTTTCTGCAAGCGTCCCTTGGAGGGTAGGCCAAGAATAAGCGCGTTCATTTGACGGCTCCGCTTGCGTTGCGTGCAGCAAGGACGCGTTCAGCCCAGATTGCACATCCGACTGCTGGAATATCTTTCGTCGCGCCAAGTGTACGAAGTAAGGAATCATACCGTCCGCCGCCAGCAATCTGGATTTGACGCCGTCTGTCGCGTGCCCAAAGCTCAAACACGAAGCCGGTATAATATTCCATGTTTCGGCCAAAGCGCGCTGCGAAATAGATCTGCTTGGAGTCTAGTCCAAGCTTTTCAAGCCTTTCGATACGTTCTGCTGTTGCTGCGAGCGTGTCACCAACATCTACTTCGTCGCTGGAAAGAATTTTACGTATCGTGCCTACCGCGCGCCGCGCATTTCCGCGAACTGATAGAACTTTTTCAATCAAGGCCGTTTGACGTTTATCGAGATGGGGAGCTTCTTCCTCTTTGGCTTGTTCAAGAACCCGCTCGATGATTTCTTCACGGGTGCGTCCACCGGGGATGGGCTTATCCGCCGTGACGCCGAGATGGTCGAGCAACCCTTCAGCCGCGGCACGCGCATCGGAGGTTTCGTTTTGGGTCAGGCGGCCAAGATAGCTACGGCTCGCTTTGGGGCCCTGGCCAGAGAGTCGCATGAGAAGTTCTTTGAAATAATCTGGACGCCAGAAATGGCGTTTGAGGCGCGCGCGCCATAAGAGCGGTATGTCCAAGGCATCGATTAGAGCAAAAATTATTCCAACATCGCCAAGTTGAACTGAAAATTTCGACAGCCCAGAAGCACGCACGCCCTCAGCTGCGAGCGCAAGGACTTCCATGTCTGTGCGGGCCTCATTCAGCTCGCCAAGGCATTCAACGCCGGTTTGTAGGAATTGCACTGGGCGAGACGGATCATTTGGCTGCATACGAAAGGCCGGGCCGTGATAAGCGTAGCGCGCAGGCGCTTTGGCGCCGTTCTCCAAGAACACCCGGCAAACTGGAATGGTGAGATCAGGGCGCAGGCAAAGTTCAGTACCGTTGGAATCATTAAGGACAAAAGTACGGCGGCGAATTTCTTCGCCCGAACGGTCGAGAAAGACATAAGCAGGCTGCAAGATGCTAGGTTCAACGCGTTGATATTTTTTCTTCGCGAAAATAGCTAATGTCGCTTTGGCCTGTGCGTCGAGAACTTTCAGCGGGCTTGCATCATATTGCGGAAAAGACATCTCTATCCTTTCCGCTGGTCCAATATCGCGCGAATGGACTCAGCCATTTTCACGCGCGGAACAGAAATCTGTGCGGGTTGTTCAGAGACCCATTCGGCGCGGTCTTCGACCGATTTGGCAAGCTCAGCGCCCAAATCTAAATCTTTGAGAGTAACTTCGTCGCGCTCGCGTTCATCCGAGCCGGCAATCACAGCAATTGCGGCTCCGCGCTTATCGGCATATTTTAGTTGCGCTTTCATGCCTGCTGCCCCGGTATAGACCTCGGCGCGAATACCGGCGTCGCGAAGTTCACGCGCCATGCGGAAGCTATCGGGCGCCTCTATTTTGTCCAGCACCAAAACGCAGACCAATCGATCTGTGCTTGATTTCACCGTTTGGCGTCCCCGCAATACCGAAAGGAGTCTGCTGACCCCGATGGAAACCCCCGTGGCCGGCACAGTTTGACCGGTAAAACGTGCCACTAGATCGTCATAGCGCCCACCGCTGCCCACCGAGCCAAAGACAATGGTTTCGCCCTTGTCGTTGGTCACTGGGAAGTTCAATTGTGCTTCAAAAACGGCGCCGGTGTAATAATCAAGGCCACGAACGATCGAGGAATCGATACGCACGCGGTCTGGCCCGTAACCGCAATCATTCAATATACGGAATATTGCAGATAATTCTGTGATCCCTTGTTCGCCCGAAGTCCCTGCCACTAATTTTGCCAGTGCCTCCAATTTGACGCTGGAATTTTCTTCAATTTCTTCCGCTGCAACGAATTGCAAAATGCGCTCTATGGCTTCATTGGGCAGGCCTGCGCCTTTGGTGAAATCGCCGGACTCATCCTTACGCCCTTCCCCCAAAAGTGCGCCTACGCCCTTCGTGCCCAATCGGTCCATTTTGTCGATCGTACGCAATACGGTGCCACGCGTCGTGCTGTCGTCGAGCGGAACATTTGCAGCCTCCAAAACACCATCGAGCAAACGGCGTGAATTGACCTTCACCAAATATTCACCGCGCTTCAGCTCAAGTGCTTCCAATGTATCAGCAAGCATCATTAAGAGCTCTGCGTCAGCGGAGGGCGAGGCCGAACCAACCGTATCGGCATCGAATTGGGTGAATTCGCGATAGCGTCCCGGCCCGGGCTTTTCGTTACGCCAGACCTGCCCGATCTGATAGCGCCGGAAAGGTTTTGCAATAAACTGAAAATTTTCTGCGACATAGCGCGCCAGCGGCGCAGTCAGATCGTAACGCAGCGATAGCCATTTCGCGTCATCATCCTGAAAGGAAAATACACCTTCATTCGGTCGATCGAGATCAGGGAGAAACTTTCCCAAAGCATCGGTATATTCTAGCGAGGGCGTTTCTAGCGGGTCGAATCCATAGCTCTCATAAACCTCGCGGATCGTTTCGAGCATTTTACGCTCGGCAGCGATCTCGTCGGCTTTGCGGTCTCGAAAGCCACGCGGCAGCCGTGCCTTAGGGCGGTTGTTTTTCTTGTTCATGAGCGCGCGACACCTTTGGCGAGTCCAATGTTCTCAAGGGAAATCGCGGCTTAGATAGCCCCTTCGCCGGGGCTTCGCTAGCCAAGAGCGATCATTCATTCAATTTGGTCAATCATTTCAGGCCCTAAATGGCCAGCTGCGCCGGAAATGCAGCACATAACTTCCCTCAGCTTTGTACCAAATTCGACTGATTCGTTGGAACCATTAAAAATGGTACAGTTGGGTGGGTTTGAACCACCGACCTCTGGATCCACAATCCAGCGCTCTAACCAACTGAGCTACAACTGCACAAGGGTTCCAAACAAAATAGCGCGAAACGCGGCGAAACTATGTACGCGCCTGTGTAAAAGCAAGCCTTCCGCATTCAGTCCGCGCAGAATTCTAGCTTTTGGGCTACCTTTCCTCACACCGCTGCCGGCGTTCGCCAGGAATAACAGATTTACTCACTCACTCGGTTTCTGCGCTACCAAATCAATCAGTGCTGACATCCCACTATGGCTTTTTCCTTCGGTGATTTCGCAATCATATTCGGCAATATCGATGATGTCCCAATCATAAAAACTTTGTTCTAAGAGCTCTCGTGTGGTGAGCTGTTCCAAGATCCCAGGCCCACCGGTTTTATATTCCATCTGTTTGGGGCCATAGCCTTCCATCAAAATCAAGCCACCCGGTTTCACGGCACGCTTCATATGCATGAATAGCTTCGCGCGCTCGTCGGGTCTTGCGAACTGAATAAAGATAGCAATGATCGCGTCGTAGCGGCATAGGGGCCAATCCCAATCAAGCACATCAGCTTTCTCGATTTGCATATCCACATTGCGCGCAACAGCCAGGCGTCTTGCCTTGGTTATGGCGTTGTCGGCAAAATCAACGGAATGTACTTTCATGCCCTTTTCGGCGAGGAAAACGCCATTGCGCCCTTCGCCATCTGCAACCGCGAGTATCAGACTTCCCGGTTTGAGGCGACGAGTTTCGGCTTTCAAAAAAGCGTTGGGCGCCGTTCCGAAAAGATAGTCGTGTATGGCGTAGCGCGTATTCCAGCGCTCATAAGTGGCCTTGCTCATAGCTGTGCCCCCCAGGGCAACTGGTCCAGCCAGTCAGTAGAGTATGACAAGCCAAAGCGAGGATGGAAAAGAAAAAGGGACCGAAATTCCTTCCGGCCCCTTTTAACTCTAGCGATAAAGCAGACTTAGAAGCCGCCCATGCCGCCCATGCCACCCATATCAGGCATGCCGCCGCCGCCATGGTCGTGCCCCCCGCCGGCCGCAGGTTTCTGCGGACGATCAGCAACCATCGCTTCGGTGGTGATGAGAATAGCAGCCACGGAGGCTGCGTCTTGCAAGGCAGTACGCACAACTTTGGTCGGATCGATAATGCCCGCCTCGATCATGTCGACATATTCCTCATCCTGCGCGTCAAAGCCATAGGTCCCAGATTTTTGTTCCAGAAGCTTGCCAACAATGATGGAGGCTTCTACGCCCGCATTCTCTACGATCTGACGCAAGGGTGCTTGGATCGCCTTACGAACGATCGCGACGCCCGCATCTTGGTCGTCATTTTCGCCCTCGACGTTTTTTAGCGCTTTACTGGCATAGAGAAGTGCGGTACCGCCGCCCGAAACCACGCCTTCTTCGACAGCAGCCTTTGTGGCGTTAAGCGCATCGTCGACGCGGTCCTTACGCTCTTTCACCTCGATCTCGGTAGCGCCACCGACGCGGATCACCGCAACGCCGCCCGCGAGTTTCGCTAGACGTTCTTGCAGCTTTTCCCGATCATAATCGGAAGTCGTTTCCTCAATCTGCCGTTTGATCTGGCCGACACGAGCTTTGATATCGCCCTTCTTGCCGGCGCCATCGATGATGGTAGTGTCGTCCTTGGTGATCAGAACCCGCTTTGCCGTGCCCAACATGTCGAGCGAGACATTTTCCAGCTTGATCCCGAGATCTTCAGAAATGACCTGGCCACCGGTGACGATAGCGATATCTTCCAGCATTGCTTTGCGGCGATCGCCAAAGCCTGGTGCCTTCACGGCAGAAACTTTGAGGCCACCGCGTAGCTTATTGACCACCAGTGTCGCGAGGGCCTCGCCTTCCATTTCCTCGGCAATGATGAGGAGGGGACGGCTTGACTGCACAACCGATTCAAGGATCGGGAGCATGGGCTGAAGCGTAGACAGTTTTTTCTCGAAAATGAGAATATGCGGCTCTTCTAACTCACAAACCATTTTGTCGGGATTGGTCACGAAATAAGGCGAGACATAACCACGGTCGAATTGCATGCCTTCGACCACTTCCAATTCGGTCTCGAGGCTCTTGGCTTCTTCGACGGTAATGACGCCTTCATTACCAACTTTGGCCATAGCTTCGGCGATCATATCGCCGACAGTGGCATCGCCATTGGCCGAAATCGTGCCTACTTGGGCGATCTCTTCATTGTCTTTGACCTTCTTAGAGCGCTTTTGGAGATCGGCGACGACAGTGTCCACCGCACTTTCGATGCCGCGCCTCAAATCCATCGGGTTCATGCCCGCGGCCACAGCCTTTGATCCTTCGCGCACGATGGCTTGAGCCAGGAGAGTCGCCGTCGTGGTGCCATCGCCTGCAGTGTCGTTAGTCTTCTGCGCGACTTCGCGCACCATCTGCGCACCCATATTTTCGAATTTGTCACTAAGTTCTATTTCCTTCGCTACCGTCACGCCATCTTTTGTCGTGCGAGGGGCGCCGAAGCTTTTCTCGATGACTACATTGCGGCCCTTGGGACCTAAGGTCACTTTGACCGCATCGGCAAGAATGTCGACGCCGCTGAGGAGTTTCTCCCGCGCGTCCGAGCCGAATTTGACATCTTTCGCTGCCATGTTCCTATTTCTCCTAAAAATTCTTTGTACAGATGATCTGTAAATTGATTAACGGGATTTCTTCGAAGCCTTGCCGGTCTCGATGATGCCCATGATGTCGGACTCTTTCATGATGATGAGGTCCTCACCGTCGATTTTCACTTCGGTGCCCGACCATTTGCCAAAAAA
>Ga0315338_1001619_pt1 | contig 26839 bp, 28 predicted proteins | sample ASW8metaG_FD_204518 | JGI IMG/M metagenome (GOLD analysis project Ga0315338, IMG submission 204518) | Ammonia-oxidizing marine archaeal communities from Monterey Bay, California, United States - ASW #8 | ecosystem: Environmental > Aquatic > Marine > Coastal | place: USA: California | collected... | reverse complement strand
ATGAAGATATACTCATTGCAGGCCACGGAGGATCACTCAGAGCTTTGGTGATTCACTTGCTGTCACTCTCCATGGAAAGTACGTGGAATTTGGCAACCAGCAATTGCTCGTTAACTATCATCTATACATATCCCAATAATAATGTTCTACACCTCTATAACGACACATCCCATCTTAGTGCCATAGAAGGGCAGAGAGTAGATAACCTCTCTCTCAAGTAAGTTATTCAGAGGCTAATTATCGCCCGTGTCACATCACCTGCTACGTAATAAGGGGTGGTTATGTCCAACAGGCCCGACCCAATGGGAACTTTTTAGGAACATACTTCCTGGATAGGTGATACTATCTGAGGCTAGGAATGTATAATCCCTTGGCAATTTACTCACTAGATAGCCTTAAATGATATGTATCTAATCCTAGCCAATATGTGGTGTGTCAGACCCGAACACCAGCATACTGCTAAAAGTAGCACGGGTTTTTATCCTTCCCTCTCCGCCACTTTTAACTGCGAAATAACCGTTTAGAATTGCACTAAGAGGGATTTGTTATTTCCGGTGTATTTCAGAGTTCGCTCTAACGTATAAGGAGGTAATCCTAGATTATGAAGAATACTGTGTGTCCGGAGTGTGGCAGTAAACGATCATGGTGGGGAGTGTTAGATAGGCGATATAAGCTGGAGTTGCTAATTGGAACAGGCTTTCTCGTTATGGTGGGTTTCGGATTGTATGAGCTTTTGTTTTGTTAAATAAACCGCTATATGATCAAAAAAGACTAACATCAAAATAGGTTTATATCTGGGATTCTTAATAGCTGGAGTTGGAGTTTATCTTATGATCTGCAGGTATATGTCCTAAGGAGATATTAAGCCTATCTAAGTTTGGTTGACGCCCCGCTGGTGTGATCTTATACTCCCAATCAGTCTACATATGGGTACAAACAGAGAAAGACAATATCAACAATCAGTAGACATTAACTATAAGACTCCCTTACGGAGGTTAATAAATGTCATTCTACGAAAAAACTTCAGCCCGCATATATTATGAAGAGGTCGGATCTGGGTTTCCCCTATTAATAATACCGGGCGGTGGATTAAATTCTACAATAGCCGCACTACAAGCACCGTTCAATCCCATGGAAACGTATAAAACAGACTTTCGCTGTATCTCGTCTGACCTGCGAAATGCCAATCTTGGCAAGTCTACTGGAACACTAGAAATAGAAAATCCGTGGGACACTTATTCGGAAGACCAGCTCGGTCTAATGGATCATCTAGGTATAGACAAATTTTTAGTCATGGGCTTCTGTATAGGCGGGCCAATGATTCACAATCTAATGCGATTAGCACCGGACCGCGTCATAGCGGCCGCTATGATGCAACCAAGTGGCTACAGACCAGAAACACCAGATATTTTCTACCAGAACAATATATCTGGTTGGGGGCCTCCACTGTGCGAGAGAAACTCTGAAGTGACTATGGATATGGTTCATGACTTCCTTACAAACATGTATACAAACCGCGCTGACTTCGTTTTCACCGTATCGCGTGATTTCGTGCAATCCAACCAAATCCCGTTACTCATAGCTCCAGACGATGTTCCAGCACATCCATACAAAACCGCCATGGAAGTCGCAAATTTATCTCCCAACGCTGAGGTAACTATATATCCATGGAAAGATTCCCAAGACCATATCAATCAAGCTGTAGAGCACGCACGACGATTTCTCAAGGAGCACGAACCAGCTTCCTAGTCACATTGTGCCCGTTCACCTTAAAAAACTTTAGTTACATTAATTGGAGAATATCATGAGCACTCTTACTACATTTTGCCCTCACTGTGGCGAAGACGTACCAGAATCAGACAAATCCTTTTGCGATAAATGCGGGGCAAACCTTATGGCAATAGTCACTGACATAGAGTGTACAAATTGCCACGGGTTTATTCAGGATATCGACATATATTGCAGACATTGCCGATATTTCATATCAATGGACTGCTAGATTAAGTTAATTTTACCCTATCTGTGCACTGATCGTGCACTACGATGACAAATCACCTACAACTCTTAAGGTATTCAGGCGCTTATATAAATACATTTGTGGCGAATAATCCCGTATAAATAAGGAAGGTATATATGACAATGGTAGGAATGGGGGAATATAAGTACGAAGAAATCCACGATTGGGCCAGACTCCCAGAAGGAGAATCCTTCGCGATGGTTAGTGCTATGGCGTCCGACTCTCAGGACAGAGTCTATGCTTTCCAACGCAAAGATCCACCAGTTGTAATATTCGACAGAGAAGGTAATTTCGTAGACAGTTGGGGAGACGGATCGTTCGTACTTGCACACAGTATTTTTATCGAAGACGATATTATCTACGTAACTGACCGAGATAGTTCAGTATGCCTTCTCTACACACTAGATGGGAAGCCTATACAAATGCTTGGCAGACATGGAGTGCATTCCGACACAGGATGCGAAAATCCCGGTGATCTGGTCCCTAGGGCAGCCGGACCATTCAACTATCCTGCAGAGATAATCCCATCTCCGTCGGGAGACTTATATGTCGCTGACGGATACCGTAATGCCCGCATACACAGGTTTAGCTGGGATGGGCAATTAAAACAGTCCTGGGGACAACCTGGTAAGACCGAACCCGGGCATTTCCATCTTCCACATAGTCTCGTTATACACAACGACACCATCTTCCTATGCGACAGAGAGAATCATCGTATGCAATTATTCACTCTAGATGGAGAATTCATAGAAATGTGGAACGATATCCAGAGACCTATGGATATCTCGGTGGGAACAGATGAAATGCTGTATGTTAGCGAAGGCAGTGTAGACGGTTCTTCCGCAAGAATAAGCGTATTAGATACCTCCGGAACCGTACTCGCCAGATTCGACTGCAGAGGCCCTGGCCACGGAAGCTGGGTAGATTCTAACGGAGATATTTATGTTGGATTAAATAGCCCAGGTGGCGTAGATAAGTTTGTTCGCCAGCGTTAGCGCAATACAAGCAACCATACTAAAGAACGGCTGACAGGAGTCAGCCGTTCTTTAGTACCTTAGATTTAGTCCTTTGTGTCCTTTATATTTCTTAAAGTCAGAAATAGATAAATAATCCAGACTGGCACCGCTATAACAGCTATAGAGAGAGGTTCACCCGGAGATAAATATTCATCACCAGGCCTAGCTCCAAGGAACATATAACTCAGGGTTTCAGGTATAGCTACAGTTAAGGAAATGATACTTGCAACGGCAAAAACTAATAACCCAGCAAATAGATAGACCCGTCTGAGTATATCTTTTCGTTCGGCCACAGTTTCTACGGATTTTCTAGCTACTAAATGGACCGATCCAAGGATAATCCCTATCATAACTAAACTAATGCCAAATATTGTGGATTCTTTCACTTTGTATAGCAGTTTAGTCTCCAGTGACGGGTACTGCTTATCTATTTCTTCTTGAGTCATTGGTTCAGCATCGTTTTTGTGCAATTCTAATTCTCTATCTGCACGATCACGGGACTGCCATTTATCGTGTTCATAAACCTCCCCGTAGCTGAACTCTGTGCCAAATAATTCTCCAAGACCCACTTTTAACAATGTAGAGCCACCAGCAAGTCCGCCAATAATCACCGTAACTAATATAACTACATAAAAATATAACCTAAGGGCTGCTCTATACGAGAAAAAGCGTATCGATGTATTATTCTTTACCCGAAGAATGAAATAAACGATACCTACTACAACCAGTATAGGTATACCTAAGGCAATCAGTCCGCCAATTATGGGGAATATTATATCCATAGTCTAATTCTGTCTCCGTTAGTTTCCGGATCTTTCAATATTACAAAAAAACACCACAACAGTTACGTAAGCCAAAAAGCACGTTAGACGCAATTTGCTACTTTTATAAAACCTTTACATAAGCTCTCTAAGTTGCATCATCTTGCTCTGCCGAGGCCGTTGGGTTACGATGCACCAGATAGATAATAGACACAAAGGGGAAATAAAGATGACTAATGATACTAATATAGCGGTATTTGGCGGCGGGTGTTTCTGGTGCGTTGAAGCCGTATTTCAGGCTCTCGAAGGCGTCATCTCCGTAACGTCAGGATATTCAGGTGGGCATGTTGAAAATCCCAGCTACCAATTAGTTTGCAGCGAAACTACAGGTCACGCCGAAGTAACCCGAATAGAATATAACCCTGTAGAAGTCTCCTATGAAGATCTTCTAACAATATTTTTTGCCACTCATGACCCAACTACTTTAAACAGGCAAGGAGCGGATGTAGGGACGCGGTATAGATCTGTAATTATGCACACTACTACTGAACAGGAATCGATAGCATCACAGTTCATCAGCAAACTTGATCCGTCAGAATTCGGCGGAAACCCAATAGTCACACAAATTGAAGAATTTAAAGTGTTCTACGAAGCGGAAGATTATCACAAAGACTACTATCTCTCTAACCCAGAGCAAATGTATTGTCAATTTGTAATAAGCCCCAAAGTGGCAAAACTTCAATCGAAATTTAAGGATAAGCTTAAGTCAGGTGCCTTCCAGTCTGATGATTAAAATAAAAGAAAGGCCCGAGATAAATCTCGGGCCTTTCTTTTATTAGTATCCTAAATTAACAGGACCTATAAATTAACCTCTAACCATATTGGGTGTTACCTCTGCCGGTAGTCCAGCATGGCCCGTCAACTCGATACCCAAATTCGACATCTCGCGAGCTTTCTTACCCATATCTGGCAGTACCGCTTCAATCTTATCTTCATCAAGAGCATTCGCGATACCAGGATATCCAGCACGTTCAATCATCTGTCCGAGCTTGTTCCTATCAAGTTGCTCGAGAACCCAACCTAGTGGATCTTCGATCAAGGTCTTATCCCAGTAAATCCGATGATTCTTGTTTCTTGGTCCATAGTGATAATGAGGTCCATCCCAGAAACAGTCAAACGCTATCAATTCAGTTTCTTCTACGAAACTCTTTCCTGGAACGCCACCGATATCAGCTAAGACATGGACCGCAAGTCCACCGTCTCCGACTGGCAAGCGTCGCATCTCAAGACCGAATCGAATATTACCAGCTTCGAAGATTTCTGTGCCACGATTATGTTTTACAACATTCCGCTTAGTAGCGAAAAGTTCCCTAGATATGGCTTCCACCTCTGGTAAAGCCAACATAATCTCTTCGATATTTATGTTATCAGCAACCTCAGGGTAACCGGCCCTGTTTAGCATTTCTGGTAATTTGGTCTTAAGAGTCCTCATTGACCAACTTATAGGATTCCCGTCAATAATCGGATCGAGTCTGTATTTTTTCCCGCCGACTACTTTTTGAGATGAGTTCTCCAACATCATTGGGCCACCGGCCTCTAGATTTTCATTTTCCGGACCATAAACATAGCTTCTTTCATCGTCGAAGCAGTTAAACTTCAGCAGGATAGTTTCTTTCCCATCGACATCACTAGCTACTTGGATAACCACACCCTGGTCAGCGTGGTCCTGGATGTTCCCATCCCATAACTCGTGCTGCATTATGAAAGTAACGCCACCAGCTTCTACTCTAGGCCTACCTGTGAGCTGCATCATGTTATATAACCTCCACCAATATGGTTTTAAACCTCGAAATCCCCATTCACACTAGAATTCAGAAGACATTTCGAAGGTATTAGGCAGATTGTACCATTTTTTCGCATCCAATACACCCCGTACAAAGATCTCGGTATATTAATATCTTACATATTGTCCGACAGGTACCCAAATGTTAACATTCAAGGCAAATAGCTTACGGCATGACATAATCAAAGATTTAGAAAAGCTGATAGGATATCAAATGGATCAAGAAGAAGTTCTTTCAATAATTGATGGTATACGGGAAGACGATTCCACATCTTTAAACTTGGCCAAACAAGGACTGACGTCCTTACCTCCCGAGTTATTTACTCTCACAAATCTGACGGAATTAAATTTACGCGAAAACGAACTGGATGAAATCCCCCCCGAAATTGGGAATCTTACTAACCTGTACCGATTGAATCTGGCTAGTAATAAACTTACTTCTCTCCCCAAAGAAATCGGCAAATTGACCAATCTTGGACGATTAAATATCGGAAGCAATCAATTAGTCGCGTTACCTGACGAAATAGGAAATTTGACTAAAGTTACTTGGTTTTACCTTACAAATAATCAAATTGCTTCACTACCAAGCAGTATTGGAAATCTAACCGCTCTTACTGAGTTACAACTCGGGGGAAACGCCGTGAGTTCTCTCCCATCAGAAATAGGCCAATTAAATTCTCTTACAGAATTGCAGCTCAGCGGAAACCGGCTCACGTCTCTACCACCAGAGATAGGCCAGTTAGAAAACTTGGAAAAACTTTACCTTCAGGGAAACCAGATCACGTCTCTACCATCAGAGATAGGTGATTTAGGAAGCCTTAGCTGGTTATATCTTCAAGGAGGGAATCAGATCAACGTACTACCCTCAGAGATTGGAAATCTTCAATCTCTGACCGGTCTGTACTTAGAAGGCAATAATATTTCCGAGTTACCTCAAGAGATCAGCAACCTTAACAGTCTGATATGGCTTGATTTGGAAGGTAACAATCTTTGGGAATTACCATCACATATATGCCAATTAACGCTCCTCATACAATTAAATCTTCGGGGCAACCGATTGACAGAACTACCTCCGGATATAGGAAACCTGACTGATCTCACGTACTTTGATTTGGAAGGTAATCTCTTAGAAGAGATCCCCAAAGAGATCGGCAACTTGGAAAGGCTTACCGAATTTCACGTCAATAACAATTTGCTGAAATCATTACCAGACCAAATGGGAGATCTGCTAGAATTAGTAGATTTATATCTCTCCAATAACCATTTAACAGAAATTCCAGATGCCATGAGTAAATTGGTCCATCTAGAGAGCTTACATCTATCAGACAATTCAATTACACAGCTCGCGCCATGGCTGCAAGAGCTGTTGGCACAAGAGATTCTATTTATCTCAGGAAACCCCGTTGCTGCACAAGGTTAACTAATTAACTTTATAACAGAAAAAGGAAACAAAGGAGTCTCAATCTATGAAGTTACTGACTTACGGAGTGGATGGCAGTACAAGATGCGGAGTCATCCAGGGGGATGGAATAGTCGATGTAAGTTCGCTGCTGGACGTTGATCGCCCGTTACGTGACGTTCAGGCTTTACTAGAATTAGATTCTAATATCATCGCTAAATTAAAGGATATATTAGATCAAACAGCATCAATCGCTACAATTCCTTTATCCCAATTAACCTTATATTCTCCAATATTACAACCGCCAACCATAAGAGATTTCATGATATTTGAAGAGCATGCCACTGCACAAGGCACGCGAGAACGCCAAGAAGCCTGGTACCGAATGCCGATATTCTATTTTTCCAATCCACTGTGCGTTTTGGGCCCTGATAGTTCATTTCCATATCCCGATGCTTCCGAAATGTTAGATTACGAACTCGAGATAGCCTGTATTATTGGCAAGGAGGGCCGTAACATACCCGAATCAAAAGCGATGGATTATATAGCCGGCTTTTGCATATTCAATGATTGGAGTTGCCGGGATATACAAGCTGACGAAAGTTCTGTAGGACTGGGACCAGCAAAAGGTAAAGATTCCGCCTCATCCCTTGGTCCATGGATGGTAACTACCGATGAGATGTCCAAATACTTAAAAGATGGTCGCCTTCATGTGACGTGCTCCGCCAAGGTAAATGGAGAATTCTGGGTGAAGGACAGCAATGCGGGTGTTTCATACCATACTTGGGGTGCGATGATTGAACGAGTCTCCAAGGATAGCAGAATAGCCCCTGGGGATGTACTCGGATGCGGTACAGTAGGCGGTGGCTCTATCGGTGAAGCTATTCGTAAAGGATTCCCGCAAGCCAGATACCTCTTGCCTGGCGACGTGGTCGAAATGGAAGTCCAAGGGCTCGGATCATTAGTCGGGAAAATCGATCCCAAAGAAATTGACGACCCTAACTATCGGTACAGAGCTAAATCACAACCGACACAGCCTGAACGAGGCATTGCTGAAGGTTATATATATCAATTCAAGCAGTAAGAGTATTATCCTTGCTACTCTTCAGGATCAAATGAAATATTCTCCAGTATATCCTGAAGGGTTTGATCCAACACTGGATCTAGTTCCACTGGCTGGACAAACGGGGTGTAGGAATACTCTTCTCTAACCTGATCTATGATTTGTTTCGCATCTTTATTAGAGTCAGCCATCTTCTCAAGTGCTTCAGACAACTGCTGTGATTCAGCGTCTCCCAATGCTTTGAGCTCAGATAAATCAATTGCAAGTCCAAAAATAGCATTGACTCTCACCATAATATCGTAGAACGAACGCCGATCTGTAGTGATAGTAGTTTGCTGATTAGAACCAGACACAAAGGGGTACATTGGAGCAAGCGCGCCAAACCTAAACATCTCAATATCACTGTATTCATAATGCGCCATAGACACTAATGCCATACCAATAGTTGGACCTCTCCGACTATCACTCCCATAACTTGAAAACTGAACGCCGTAACGCTCTAGTTTCGCTTTCATCTCAGCCTTACTATAGGTACACGTTATTCTCCGCTCAAGATCTGGAGGAGCAGGACCATTCACGCCTTCGACGGCTACTACCTGCTGCACTCCTAACTCGCGAGCGGCTTTAAAAAAGGCCTCAGCATATATATCCAATCTATACCAGGGTTCTTCACCCAAAAATATGATTAATCCATCTCCCGCGTCGTAAAAGTCGTTCTGTCTATGCATTTCAACAGACGGCAACCCATCGTCGAAAGAAGCTGCAGGGCGATATATGTCGTGAGTTCCCGCCACCTGAAAGGGATAACACATAGTCGATACATAATCGCTCATCGAACCAATCTTGCGAGCACCTAATTTATCGATGAGATACCTCGGAAGTCGGCTAGAAATACGGCCTCCATTAGACCATTGTCTCCGCCACCCGCTAATCATATAGTTATGGTTCTGTTTATCGTCGAAAACGAATAATTCGTCGGCCATTGATATTCCACCTCCAAAGGGACGGTATAATATCGCGTGTCATCGCTCACTATAATCATAGTGATGATGTTGGATTAACAATAGTATCGCCCGCTATTGCTATTAATGTCAAAATAAAGTTGCATTTTATGACTCATTTCAATATGCGAATCATTGTTTGGGATATCTTCATAATGTAAGTTCAATTACTACAGGGCAATGATCTGAACCCATAACCTCCGGCATAATATAGGCCGCATGAACTCTATCTTTGAATTCTTCATTGACGAAGAAATAGTCAATTCTCCACCCAACATTTCTAGCCCTAGCTCCACCGCGATTATCCCACCACGAATATTGCCCCGGTTCATCGTTGAACATCCGCAACGTGTCTACAAAGCCATGTTCTAACAGTCTATCCATCCATTCTCTTTCCATTGGCAGAAAACCTGAAATCTTTTCATTTTCTTTAGGGCGGGCCAAATCAATCGGTTTATGCGCCGTATTTACGTCCCCGCAGATCAGGACATTCCTACCAGCAGAATGAAGCTGATCAATGTGATTCAGAAAAGCTTCATAAAATTCCATTTTATATTCAAGTCTTTCTGTACGACTTTTACCATTGGGAAAATAAATGTTAAACAAGACAAAGTCATTGTAATCTAGCTGTAAGATACGTCCTTCATTATCAAATTTATCTATGCCAAAACCGAAGTCTACCTTTGCAGGAACAGATTTAGTATAGGTCGCAACACCGCTATATCCCTTCCGTTCAGCTGATGAAAAGTAACTATGATAGCCTTGTAAACTAGTCAAATCTTCCGATAATTGGTCCGGATGCGCTTTAGTTTCTTGTACACTCATTACGTCCGGTGACATTTCATTGAGCCAATTAACAAATCCTTTACGCTCCGCTGCTCTAATTCCATTAACATTCCATGAAATCATTTTCATAGGCCACCTGTCCGTAATAAATATTTTAGTAATACCCCTGTTTTCGATTGATCAAAAATAGAGTCTGAGGTTTTAGATCGATACTATGTTCCTTATATGCCTGTAAGTATAAGTTCGCATACCCGTACTCCTGAGAAGACATCATCGATGTTTGCTGACTCTTCTTTAGTATGAAATCCGGTTACACCTATTCCAACTGGTAATGCCTCTATCCCGTTTTTGAAAAATATATTCGCATCTGAGCCACCCCCAGTCTTCTCAAACATAGGAGTCAGTCCGGCTGCACTTACCGCGCGAGCAATCATCTGTGCGGTATCATGAGTACTACTCACGTCATAGCACGTATAAGTATTTTCAATGTCCAGATCAATACTACAACCAGGGTTACGCTTCGCTGCAGCGTCAAAAACATCACGGAACCGCTGCGTAAATAATTCAAATTTTGCCTGATCGAGACTCCTAATTTCTCCATCCAGAAACACATTGTCTGGGATTATATTTCTCTTCATACCACCCTGAAATATGCCAATGTTTGCTGTCGTATCAACATCAATTCGCCCTAGTGGTAATTGGGTCACTATAGCTGCAGCAATTAAAATCGCAGAGATACCTTTTTCCGGCTCAATCCCAGAATGCGATGACTTGCCATATATATTCGCTTTAACAACATTCTGTGAGGGAGCAGATACAGTAATCCTGTTCACGTCTCCCTCAGCATCAAAAACGATTCCCCTTCTCGCAACTAGGCGTTGCATATCCATATTTCGAGCTCCTGTCAGTCCCCCTTCTTCCGCACGACTAAAGGCTACCTCTACCGGCAGGTGGGAAACAGCCGATTCAACGACAGACGTCAGAGCTTCAAGGATTATACTAACGCCGGATTTACAGTCTCCACCCAGTATGGTCGTACCATCAGACCTCAGAATAACTCCATCAAGAACCGGGGTAATTCCACGGCCAGGTTCCACTGTATCCAGATGAGCGGACAGAAGTACTGGTTCCCCTTCTCCCGGTAGAGTAGCTATAACGTTCTTGAAAGAATCATGATACACACTAAACCCGAGTCCTCTCAATCGCCTAGTGACTTCTTCATCCATAGCATCTTCTTCACCCGTAGGACTATCAATTCGGATCAAATCCATTAATGTCCTTATAAGTCTGTCTCTGTTTGCCATTTCGGTTCCTTCGCATTATTAAGGAAGCCTTAATAAAATAAACTTTCTCTAATACTTCGGTAATAGACAGGTGGAGTATAGTGGTTGGACAAATATCAACACAAGTGAGAGCACACATATGGCCCAGGAATCCGATAGGCTAAATATCCTAGGTGAGATTCGTTGCATAATGGGCAACAAATCTGAGAAAAATAAGATATCTGAAACAGAAGTGTTTTGCATTCAAGATGGAGAAAAAATACCGCGCGACTCGTGGTATCCAGAATTATACAGCCACGGTGATCATTCTAATCCAAGGGCCTTCGTGTTTGATCCTACAATGATGTGGGAGTATCGAGACGACGGTGAATTACGTCATTTCACTGCTGGGGCCATTTTATGGCGACAAGAACGTGGCGAGAAACGTTACTGCCTGATGCGGAGGCGTAGATATCCTATCGGATATTACACCATACCCGCCGGACACATAGAGATTGGCGAAACACCACAGATATCCGCTTTACGAGAATCCTTTGAAGAATCTGGATTGGGAATAATATCAATCGAACAAATATATGGGGGCAGCAGCCCAGAAGCAGGACTTGAAATACATGACGAATGTCGAAGAGGAAGTATATACCACGTCTGGACCCTTTTCTCATGTGAATGTGTAGGAGAGCCGTCCTTAAGCGAGGAAGGCGATGTAATTGGATGGTTTAGTCAACACGAGATATTACATGACCTCAAACTGAATAAAGCATCCGGTGTATTCTTTGCAGAATTGTTCAATGAAGCCCCCCATGACATACGCGAGAGCTAATCGATAATGCCTGAAATAGAAGCAACATTACTAATATGTGGCAACTCTCCTCAACAGTTAGTAGACGATGTGATTACGTTGACGGATATAGGCATTTATCACCTAAACCCGCCTATGAAGCTCTCTATTACTGATTGTTATTTTGATACTCTAACCGATATTCTTAGTCTGGCAGGGTTTAACCTCAGAATTCGAACACAAAACGAAGATAAGTTAGTCACTTTGAAAGGAAATCCCGTCCAACTATCAGAAGATGTTTCTGAGCGCATGGAAATAGAACGTCCTTGGTCTCCAGATGGACTGCAAGAAGTTCTAGGCATACTGGCTAATAATAATGTTGTTCTACAGGAGGGCAAATCGGGATACGATACCCACCCTCACGAGGTATTAAACAAACTGGGACTAGACTTGATACAAAAACGACAAAACAACAGAACAGCGAGGAATATTACCGATACTCGATCGAAAGAACATGTCGCCGAAATGGCCGTCGATCAGGTCACTTATCAGTTTGGGCCGGATGTAGTGTGTCATTATGAACTTGAAGTGGAAGTTAAAGACAAGGGAAATGCATCTGACGTACAATCAATAATGGATGGACTTAAGAAAATGTATCCTAGTGATCTGCATCCCTGGTTTAACGGCAAATTATCCACAGGGCTGGCTATTGAATCGCTATGCAAAGATAATAGGCTCCAAGGATTAATTAGGAAGGACCATTCTTTGCCAATGTCGGCCTACAATCTAATTCATGCTTTCCTGGCGGAGTAATGCAGCAACATATAAACTAAATCACGTCACGATCTCAATTAAAAATAACGTTACAGTGCCGAATACAACAATATGATGAAGATAGAAGCCACGTTCTTTGCCCTATATAGGGAACGCGTCGGTAAAAGAAAACATACGGTACAGCTGCCCGAGAATTCCACTGTATCTGAATTTGTTTCACAAATACGACAACAATTTCCATTAATGGCACCACCTGAAGTCAATATAGTCGTCGCAGTTAATGCAGAATACGCAGATCCGGGAGATCTACTTCATGAAGGTGATGATGTATGCCTTATTCCACCGGTAAGCGGAGGTTAATTAATGATACAACTAACTTTAGACCCCCTAAATCCTGAAGAAATCACAACCGGAATGCGCTCAAATGCTAATGGTGCTGTGGTAACTTTTCTAGGTACAACTCGAGATTCGTTTGAAGGTAAAAAAGTTCTCCGACTAGAATATGAAGCTTACGAAGACATGGCCATAAAGAAGTTGGAGGAAGTGCGCCAAGAGATACAGGATGAATTTACACTAGAAGACATATCTATTTGTCACCGTATAGGCCTTGTGGAAATCGGTGAAATTAGCCTAGTAGTGGTAGTCGCTTCGCCTCACCGTAAAGAAGCTTTTTTAGCATGCCAGAAAATTGTGGACAGAGTTAAAGAGATAGTACCAATATGGAAGAAAGAGGTGTTCGAGGGTGGTTCACATTGGGTATCATGCGAGGATCATGAATTTGAAACTCCAACCTCACAGCATAGTGTATAGAAGCAACTCCAATATTCACACTGTATGAATAATTAGCGTTAACTAGACCATTGTTCCAAATTGTATGCCATGTCCCAAAACAAATGCTCGAACCTGACACCTGTTAAATATGCTTCTTTCATAGCCACCTTCTCCTCATCGCCAACCATTTCATATACACGATTCGCCAAGTCGCTGATGGTAGACGCTAAAGTTGCAAATTCTTCCGAAGAATACATATCTATCCATTGACTATACAAAGGTGCATTACAAGGCTTGCCTTGACTAGATAAATATTGGCCAATTTCCCAATAACCCAGCTGGCAGGGCAGCAATGCTGCGATCAGCTCGCCAAATGTACCTTGGTAAGCGGTTTTTAATAAGAAACTCGTATACGAAATAGTTGTAGGTGAAGGAACAGTACTCTCCAATTGCCGTCTACTAATCCCAAATTCCAGGCAATAAGTGCGATGCAGATCCATCTCAGTATTCAAAGTCTCATCTAGAAGACTCGCAAACCAGCTCATGGTATCTAGATCAGGAGCGCGCGCGGCTCCTATCGCCAGAACACGACTGTAATCCACAAGATAAACATAATCCTGAAGCACATAATGCTTAAAGTTTTCTACATTTAGAGACCCATTTCCAACACCCACTATGAATGGATGCGCTAATATATCTTCCCGTATCTGACTATATTCAGATTGTATATCGTCAATAAAACTCAAAGTTAATTCCACACAATATAAATTACAAACATGTGTAACCGCGCCCAAATAGATTTTTGACAATAATATTTCCAGTCAAAACCTTCTCCGCACCACCAAAAGTCTAATAGCGCTCAGATATACGTGTCAATTAGACTTTGAGGTCCCGGCCACGATGGTGTATCATAGCCTTTCATACTTTCTATCCAAAAAAGGTGCATCATGAACGTTATATTTTTAGAAGACGTACCCAACAAGGCACACGCCGGCGAAGTAGTAAAAGTCGCAGACGGATACGCCAGAAACTACCTACTTCCCAAAGGACTCGCCCAAGTTGTCACTCCAGAGATAATGAAGAGAATAGATAAAATTAAGTCTCAAGGAGATGTACGACGGATCAAAGAAACTGAAGCTATGGAAGAACTCGCCCAGTTACTAGACAACACGAAGATCAGTGTAACTGCGCGTGTTACCCCGACCGGGCGTTACTACGGCGCCATAACCCACACGAGAATAGCAGAAGAACTGACTGCTGTTTTAGGCAGAGACATTGACAGACGATTAGTGGAAGTAATTGAACCGATCCGAGAACCTGGCGAGCACGAAATATCCTTACGGTTATCCTCAGAAATTCAAGCAACCATTTACATAACTGCTGAACCTGAAGAGTAGAGTTAATGTATGCGGAAAGACTCCTCCCTCATGATATAGAGGCTGAGGAGGCTGTAATCGGAGCACTACTAATCGATAGTGATTCGTTCCTCCGTGTTTCGAGTCTAATCAAGCCCGACGATTTCTATAGAGAACGTAATCGTTCTTGCTTTGGTGCCTGTGTTGATTTATTCCAACGTAGTGAGGCAATCGACCAAGTAACAGTAGCACGCGAACTATCTAGAACCAACCAATTAGACAATATTGGCGGTATGGCTTACCTCAGCCATCTGATTTCCGTAACACCGACTTCTGTTCACGCAGAGTATTACGCGCAACTTATAGCCAGAACTTCGGTCATGCGCAAACTTATCGACGCAGCCTCAAGAATCTCGGCTTTAGGATATGAAGATACTGAGGATATTGATTCCACTCTTCGGAGAGCGGAAGATACTTTATTTCAGGTTCGTGGAGCACAGACTGAACGAGGCTTTATGCCTTTACGTCAAATCTACGACCAATACCTTCAAGACGTAAACAACGCAGATGTGTCCAGTATCGATAATGCACCGTTAGTTACAGGCTTTAACGACTTAGATCAATTACTGGGTGGCATCCAGCGATCAGATATGGTGATCTTGGGAGCCCGACCTGGTTTAGGTAAAAGCACTCTAGCAATAAACGTGTGCATTAATGCAGCCAAGACTGGCCTTACGTCAGGAATATTCAGCCTAGAGATGAGTCGAGAACAGTTAGCTTTAAGAATTCTAGCTTCGGAAGCCGATGTAGATCCTCTTCGCATTAGAAGAGGGCTGCTAAACCTGCGGGAACAGGAACGCGTAATTACATCTATAGGAGCTCTATCTGACCTACCAGTATATATTGACGACACCCCATTCCAAGGGATTGTAGAAATGCGAAGCAAAGCTCGCAGGTTATCACTCGAACAATCCTTAGACATGGTTGTTATCGATTATTTACAGTTGGTTCAAGGAGAAGGTAAAGGAAGATACGGAGAGAACCGAGTTCAGGAAATCAGCGAAATATCCCGGTCTATTAAGGGAATGGCCAGGGATCTAAACATACCAGTTCTTACTTGTTCTCAGCTCAGCAGAGTGGTAGAGGGTAGACCAGGCCATCGCCCACAGCTATCTGACCTTAGGGATAGTGGTAGCATCGAGCAGGATGCTGACATAGTCATGTTCATATATAGAGAAGATCTGTATTACACTGAGCAAGAATGGGAACAACATTTTCCAGGTCGCCCATACCCACGTGAAATCACAGAGTTAATAGTCAGCAAGCACCGACACGGGCAACCAGGTAGCGTAAAACTGCGTTTCCACGCAGAATTCATAAGATTCGAATCACTTCCGAGAACTCCAGAGATATAACTATGAGTTTTGTAGGGTTTTCAAAAAACGTGCAAGCCACTCCTGTCCCGGACCCTATGCTTGGTATATTGTTGCAAGATATAACAGATATAGCTGAACTCAAAGTGACGTTTCGGGGATTCTGGCTAACAAAGCAACGTAAAGGGTCTATACGGCCAATTCACATAAATGAGTTTCTTAACGATAAAGTTCTAGTCGACGGACTTAGAAACTATGGTCGATCACCAAAAGATTCCATCCAAACCGGACTACTTATGGCAACTGATCGTCAAACCTTTATAAGCTATACCGAATCTAAAGATAATGTAACTAACACATATTACCTAATCAATACTGACGCGCATCGAAAAGCACTACCATCAATGGACAAGGTAACATTAAATCACCATCCATTGATTCCATTTCCAGACTACCAATCACCTAAAGATTCTGATAAACAAAACATATTCTTGCTATATGAAAACAATATAGGGACCATATCGCCAATCTTAGCTGACCAACTGCGTGAAGCTGAAATTACTTACCCTTGGCCATGGATAAGCGAAGCATTTAGAATAGCAGTAGACCAAAATGCTCGCAACTGGGCTTATATATCGGCGATTCTAAGACGTTGGACAGAAGAAGGAAAAAGTAGTGGAAAATCTAGGCGACATTCTGAAAAGGATAACCGCACAAGCCATCTCGACGAGTACCGACAGATACGAGGACATCTCCCCTGGGAAACAGGAGACCGATAATCTATGTCCCATTTGTCGTGGAGCAGGGTGGGTGAGCAAGGCTGTCCCAGTGGATCATTCTGACTTTGGTCAGGCGTTTCCATGCAAATGTCAGGAAGTATATGAACCCAAATCCAGAGTTGCAGCTCTCCTACGGTACAGTAATCTAGGATCCTTAGATCGTATATTGTTTAAAGATACGGATCAAAAAGGCCCTCTCCCCGACTCAGGGAGTCAAGAAAGATTTCAGACAGCTATTTCGGCTTCAATAGAATATGCTGAAAATCCAAAAGGTTGGCTAATATTCACTGGACCAAGCGGGTCAGGGAAGACACATCTATCAGTTGCAGTAGCAAACAAATGTATCGAAAATGGTAAAACGACTTTCTTCATAATAGCTGCAGATTTATTGGATCATTTACGTGCCGCATACGCTCCCGAAAATTCAATAACTTACGACGATCTATTCGAACAGGTCCGAAATGTTCCGGTACTGGTTATAGATGATCTAAATACACAATCAGCAACCCCCTGGGCACAGGAAAAGTTATTCCAAATTTTCAACCATCGCTTTAATTCACAATTACCGACGGTTATAACAGTGCGTGGAGCCATAGAAAGGCTAGACGAAAGTCTACGAAGTAAGATGGAAGCAGCTGAAGAATTCTCGCAAGTGTTCCAACTCGGCCAATACAACACACGATTAGCGCGTCGTATTGGCGATATCCCTGGTGGAATGCTTAGAATGAATTTTGCGAATTTTGACAAGACTGGTGGAGTAACCGCTAGCCACAACCAACAATCTTCTCTAGAATATGCTCTTAAATCCGCTCGCAATTTTGCTAATGACCCGAATCGTTGGATATTACTTACAGGACCTCATGGATGCGGAAAAACCCATCTTGCAGTAGCTATGGCCGCAGAAAGTTTAAGATCTAGACAAACGGTGTTCTTCGCCTTCGTTCCTGATTTATTAGATCACTTGCGAACCACTTTCAGTCCTAACAGCCCAATTGGATATGATGAATTATTTGAGCAGATAAAAACGGCACCGCTATTAATATTAGACGATCTAGGATCTGAAAGTAGCACACCTTGGGCAGAAGAAAAGCTATACCAAATACTGGTATACAGACATGAAATGCTTTTACCCACTATAATAACCACATCTTATAGCCTGACAGATTTCCGAGACGAAAAATCCCGTATAGCATCCCGATTAATGGATAATATCGTAGTTGAATGGGTGCCACTAGATGCCCCTGATTATCGGGAGACCCGAAGGTAATAAATTGGACGGCCTGAGTAAGAACCTTATTTAACATTGTTATAATCAAGTAAAATATCGCCATAATTAACTAATCAATTCAGCCAAAACCCTTAGGAGAGACCAGCAATGAGTAGCGACCGTTTAAGTTCAAAACAACACAAATTCACTGATTGGGACGAAGCTCAAGAATATTACCTTGAAAATGGCCTCACGGACGGCCTCCCGATAATTCCACCTACTGAAGAAAAAGTTACAGCGATGCTTGAGTACGCAGGATTAGCTGCCAACGAAGTTATTGGGATAGAAACTGTCCGCCAGAGAGAGTTTACCGCGGAAAAGATAGCTATTAATGCTGTGATGGCCGGTTGTAAGCCAGAGTATTTTCCAGTGGTAATCGCGGCTGTCGAAGCAACATGCGAATCACCATTTAATCTTCATGCTAGTACTACTTCTACAAATGGCGTAACAATAATGTTGATAGTTAGCGGGCCATACGCCAAAGAGATAGGAATGAATCACGGCGTAGAACTAATGGGAAATGGAACTAGGTCAAACGCGACAATTGGTCGCGCGATAAACCTTGTAAAGACAAATTTTTATGGATCAGTAGCAAAAGAAATGGATAATAGTACATTCGGACATGGGGGTAAGTTCAGTTTCTGCTTCGCTGAAAATTTAGAATGTACTCCATGGAACTCTCTAGCTAAAGACAAAGGTTTCTCTGACAATTCCAGTACAGTCACAGCAGTAGCAGCCGGCTCTCCTATACAAATCAGCATCTACGGAGATAAGCAACCCGAAACGTTTTTGACACAAACAGCACACGGCATGCTGGCTCTGGGAGCGTCTGTCTCAGAGGCCGTAGTGGTGATTAGCCCGGAGATTATGGCATATATTGGAGAATATGGATGGAGTAGACCACAGGCACAGCAGTTTTTGTTTGAAAAAACACAACGACCTGCATCAGAGTGGTTAAGCTGGAAACGATTAGAACATTACACACCGTCAGGGAACGCGGATGAGCTCGTACGTTGCTTCGCGGACTCAGATAGAATAACAATAGTCCCAGGAGGCGGAGACGCTGGAGCATTCATAGATATTATAAGTTCCTGGGGTAGCAGTAGGTCAGTTACTAAAGAGATAAAAATCAGGAGTTAATTATATGACTACCACAAATACAATAATCACTTTAGATCCTCGTGATGAGGGAAGCCCTAGTCAAGCCCTGCTTGCAACACGTCCCACTAACCTTAACGGAAAGACAATAGGGTTATTTTCGAACAACAAACCCCACTCTGAGAAACTACTCAGAATGATAGCCGACGTTATACGTGAAAGATACGAAATTAGTGGAATTATTGAACACAACAAAGGTGGCCATCAGTGGACAGCTAAAAAGGAGGATTTAGAGACTCTAGCCCCTAAATGCGACATAGCTATCCATGCCACAGCTGAATGAGGGTCTTGTACAGCGTGCAGTGTGCACGATGCAATGGAAACCGAACTTCTGGGCATACCATCCACAGTATTAACCACTAAACCATTCGTGAGTCAAGCCAGAACAATGTCGCGTATGAGAGGAGACGCAAACTATGGGCTGGCAATTATTGATCATCCAATAGTCACACTTAATGATGAAGAGTTGATGGACCGCGCCCGAATAGCAGCTGAGCAGGTATTACAACATGTTTTAGATCAATAATTAACAAAAAGGGAGATGTCTACTCGCATCTCCCTTTTTGTAATACTATGCAAACCTATTGAGCGGTGTAGCCACCATCTATAACGAGTTCGCTTCCAGTCATGAACGAAGATTCATCCGATGCCAAAAATAGAACTCCATACGCTATATCTAAGGGTTCACCCGCCCTACCCAATGGGATTCTCTCAAGACTTTGCCGAAATACTTCCGCATTCGATCGCCTATCAGCATTCATTTCAGTAGCAACTGTACCAGGATGCACAGAGTTAGCTCTAATATTTTCTGACGCATACTGAATAGCAGTAGATTTTGTTAGAAGACGAACAGCACCTTTTGATGAATTGTAAACAGGTTGCAGATATGCCTGACCAATCATGCCGGAGATTGAAGATATATTAACTATTGAACCCCCACCGTTTTGCCTCATTGGGTCAATAACTGCCTTTGTTCCCAAAAACACGCCTTTAGCATTAATATCCATAACCCTGTCCCATTCTTCTACTGTCGTATCCTCCAGCATGCCGCGAGAAACCACCCCAGCATTATTAACTAACACATCAACTTTCCCATACTTATCTAGAGCAAATTGTACGAACGATTCCCAATCGGACTCATTCCTAACGTCCAGATGTTGATAAGTAGCTTCTCCTCCTAGTTCCCGTATTTCCGCTTCTACCTGCAATCCTAAATCATCTAAAATGTCTCCAAACACAACTTTAGCCCCCTCCTTAGCGAACAAGCGAGCCTCCTCAGCCCCCTGACCTCTTGCACCTCCGCTTATCAAGGCAACTTTTCCTTCTAAACGCATATATCCATCCTATTCTTAACTAATGTGGTGTCCTGGTCGCTTTTATAATGGCAGTGCAATTGCCTGACCAGTCTGCGCACTGCGGGTTACAGCCTCTGTAAATTCCATATAGTGCACACCAACACTAAATGGAGTTCGTGTAATGGGTTCTTCGCCTCGAATAGCATTAATGAACTCCTGTTCCACACGCCAATAATGCTGACCATCCGCAGGATTGGGAATTTCAGTCAATTCCTTTTCACCTTTTCTTGCGCCGAAGACATTCATTTGTTGATCAATATAAATAGTACCTTCGCTGCCATATAACCAAGCTTCCGTACCAGGGGAGCAACCCGTAATAGCACTAAACCTCATGTGAGCTTGGCCGCCATTTGCTAACTCACAAAGTATGTCTGCATGATCAGGAACGGTCACTGCTTGCCAATTTCCATCTTCGCCTCTACGTCTAGGGACATTAACTTTTGTCATAGCCATAACTCGGGTAGCAGGTCCTACCCAGCGAATCATACCCTCATACCAAATTCCCATGTTAAGGATATTGTACCCACTTAACGATCTATCCTGTCTCCAGTGCATAGGGCTTTCAGTATCCATAAATTCTTGACCTATCACCTGTACCTCAACGGCCAAAATATTTCCGAGAAAACCCTCTGAGATCAGTTTCATCAAAAGAGCATCCACTTTAAACGTAGATGGAGAAGGCACGATCTGGGCCACTAGATGCGGCCTAGTCAGAGATGATTCCAACATAGCATGTGCTTCTTGCGAATTAGCTGCCATACGGGCTTCGCATAGCACATGCTTGCCCTTATCAAGAGCAGCAATAGCTAGAGTACAATGCATATATGGCCACGTCCCTATGCATACAGCGTCAACATCCGGATTATCCAATAGATCCCTCCAGCTATCATGTACGGTAGGGATCTGAAACGAGTCTGCCACTCTTTGACCTGATTCTCTAGTTCGATTAGCTACTGCCACGAGCTCTACTCCAGGGATTTTCTGAAAGCCGGGAATATGGCGATCTCGAGTATTGCGACCAGCACCAATCAAACCAATACGTATAGCTTCTGTAACCAAGGGGGGCCTCCTTACTTTCCACTAATTTAGACTACTGCAAGACCTAATCTTCAAGGTTCAATAAGATTAAACCGGATTATAGGGCAGGGCAGATGTGTCGTCCACAGAATCTGTGCAGTAGAATATAACGATGAGAATATTTAATTATATTTTTATAATAACAAGTTTATTAATCTTATCTCGTCACATATACGGAGTCACCGGAAATAGCATGTATCCAAATCTGAAACCTGGGCAGCACGTATTAACCATAAGAAAAAGCAAGAGCTTATCCTTATTACGTCGTTCAGATATCGTAGTACTGAACAATCCTGAAAACATAGTCGATCATGGGAACCCTTTTATTAAAAGAATCGTTGGCCTGCCGGGTGAGCATATTAAACTCGTTCGCTCCACGATATATGCCAATGGCACTCCCTTAATCGAGGATTATTTAGCCCCAGGCTATGAGAAATGGACGGACCGTTATGGAGAACAGGAATGGCTCCTCTCTGAAGATGAATATTTAGTAATCTCGGATTACCGGCCTGAGGGAAGGGACAGTAGAAAATTTGGTCCTATTCGCTCCGAGCACATCGTTGGCATAGTATGGCTTACCTGGCGGCCTTTTAAAATACGAAACCACACCTAATTGAAAAACCAGCGTTATATATCACAATGATAAAATGAAAATCTTATGGAAAAACACTACTCGGTACGTAGCTAACAAGCGACCATTATTATTGGTGGGTCGTGTATTAGTAAGTATGAAGCGTGATGATCTCGGCCACCTAGCAGCTGGGTTTGCATACTATGCTTTATTTTCGGTATTTCCTCTTCTGATCGGATTTTTGGCAATCATAGGTTTGTTTGTTGAGTCCAACACTCTTCAAAGGGATTTTTTAACATTCGTCTCTAATAACCTACCTGGATCAGGTCCATTCGTCACAGAGAACCTTTTGAACATAGTAGAGATACGCGGTGTTCTAAGCTTCAGCGCCATAGTCATAGCGCTATTTTTGGGACGGAGCGTATTTGCGGCGATTAGCAGATCTATCAATAGAGCATCCGGGTTACGCAGAGATAGGCCCTTTTATATCGCAATACCAATACAACTAGGACTAATCATACCGATAGGTAGTTTATTTATTTTATCGAACGCTGTAACGGCGATATTTGAATTGTTCGGTGATCAGACAATAGGTCCACAGGAGCTTGGTTGGCTTGCCAACATAGGACTACGTTACTTAACACCGCTTGTAATAACTCTATTTGTATTTACCATGTTATATCGGTTCGTACCGAATCGAAGCATGCGGTGGAAATGGATTTGGCCAGGTGCCGTTGTATCGACTATTCTTTTTGAGCTGGTTAAGAATGCGTTCGTGTGGTATGTGGAAACCGTTCCCACTTACACGCAATTGTACGGAGCATTAACATCAGTAATAGTACTAATGTTATGGGCGTATATATCAGGGCTAATATTAATGTTTGGAGCACGGATTAACTATGAGTACGAAAACTTATATTTCCCCAATACTCAGTAACTCGATGTAAAAATTAATGGCCTCAAGTTGCTTTCGTGCTTAAAATAGGCTTTATCCTCTCTTTTCTTCTCCCCTCAATTTGCGGTTTTACTCAAACCTCCTGATTTTTGGTTAATTTGGGCAAAAAGGAACCCCTAGAGGAACAAAACTCTAGAGGCTCAAGTTAGGAGTAAATGAGTAGATAAAACAGACTACTCTATTGTACTGTCGTTTCCCCTGATTCTTGCTTGGATTACCTTTTAGCATCGCAATACTTACAGCAACGTCCATCTTGGAGTATTATTTCATCAATTCAATATACCCAGCAGAATTTTTATGCCCTCCCCCACCAAACGTCTGAGCGACTGCACTAACATCAAATTCGCCCCTGGACCTTAAACTCCACTTACGATTACCATCAGCCAGATCAAAATACATCGCTGAGAATGGACTGTCCGGGAAACTGGCATTTAATTGACCTCCAATTTCGCTCGTATAGCAGGTGGCGTTAACTACCGGAACTAGGTATCCAGCAACGTTTCGGATTGCTGCCATTTCTACATGTTCCAATACCTGGATATTGATTGCGCGTTGAATCGCCATTCCATCCTTAGCCAGCCCATCAACGGAAAGAGTATTCCAAACGTCAAAATCCTTTGGGTAAGATCTCAATGCCGCCGTGACTTCTGCACTATTCTCCAATTGGAATAACCATAAATCTTTGTCTTGTATATACTGGATCAACAGCGGAGCTGATTGACCAGAGAACCAATACTCCCACGCTAACATTGCACCACTTTTGTCCATGTCGAATGTGGTGAATTCCAAACCGGTTAAATCTTGGGCTGCAGTCTTGTGATGGTCCAAAACCCACAGACTTTCCATTCGCTCGTACATACCCAACAATACATCTCGAGAGTAGGCAAAATCTACGATGGTTACTATAGAACCATCCGGTATATTGGGTGGCAAATCACCATGCTGAACCGGAATGTACTTCGCCTGATCACCCAATGCCTGCCAAGCTACCCAAGCAGCTCCAAAACCGTCATTGCAATTTTTATGATATAGAACATAATTCAAAGCCGACCCCTTAATATCTTTAATATTTTGCATCCATACATATCGTCAGTATAAATATGTCAGCAACCTCTAACAATGCTGACCCTTGTACAAAAGATATTTTTTAATCAATGAGCAGCAAAAAAGTAGCGGTAATATGCACTCTTCTAATCAGATTTACTCGGGTTTCTAACCTAAAAGCATTCCAACTAGGTAATACATTTGAACTGCGGCAGCTACAAAGATTTCCTACCCTATCCTGTATTACCCTTTACATCAGAAAAAGCCAATAATTCACATCCCATTGCGCCGTGACAAAATAACATATTAAAAAATGAGTGGTCGAATTAGTGAAGTAATATCTGCAAACACTAGCAGATTTATTAGCTAAGCTTACTTAGTAGAAAATGGACTGAATCCTGCTGACTTAATGACCACCATCCAGACAACCAGTTTTGACATCGTAGTACCTTGCTAGACCATAATCAGGATTATTATCAGAATTCACTACCAACTGACCGGAACGCCGTAAAAGACGGTGACAATCCACTGACAGGTGAAATAATTGTATTCTCTTTCCATTAATTTGATATTTTAGAGCAATATCTTGAATAGCCTGTAATGCCGATTGGTCGACAACACGGCTTTTAATAAAATCAATGATCACCTTATCTGGATCAGATTCAGGATTAAACATTTCGATAAACCCTTCTACAGAGCCGAAAAAAAGCGGGCCCTCGATAAAATATATACGGGCACCGTCGTAGTGTATTTCAAATTTACTCTTGATCCGAGTTGCATTATTCCAAGCGTATACCAGCGCTGAAATAATCACGCCAACAACCACAGCGGTAGCCAGGTCGTGGATCACAGTAACTATTGTTACTACCACCATAACCATCACATCAGTTTTGGGTATACGGCGCACGATAATGAGGCTCCGCCAGGCAAATGTCCCAATCACCACCATAAACATTACCCCAACCAAAGCCGCCAAAGGTATTTGTTCAATCAGCGATGACCCTACCAAAATAAATGTGAGTAGAAATAGCGCTGCTGAAATTCCAGAAATTCGTGTGCGACCTCCAGATTTCACATTTATCATTGATTGACCGATCATTGCACAGCCACCCATACCACCAAATACACCGGTCACAGTATTGGCAACACCTTGAGCAATACACTCCTGAGAAGAACCACCACGCTTGCCAGTAATTTCGCCGACGAGGTTAAGAGTAAGCAGACTTTCTAGAATTCCAATCGCTGCAAGAATGATCGCGTAAGGAAAAACAATTCTGATCGTCTCCACGTTCATAGGCACCAACGGAAGATGGAATATTGGGAACCCACCTTCAATCGACGTAAGGTCACCGACCCTAGGCACATCGATCCCAAAGGCAATAACGATCGCGGCAACAACCACAATGCCCGCCAGTGATGCTGGTACAAATTTGGTGAGTTTGGGCAGTAGCCAGACAATAGCCATAGTCAACCCAACTAACGCCAACATGATCAACAGCGGAATGCCAGATATCCATTCTTTAACGCCATCGGAATTTATTACCTCAAATTGTGTCAGTTGCGCTAGGAAAATTACGATAGCTAGCCCATTTACAAAGCCGAGCATAACTGAATGTGGCACCAGTCTCATAAACTTGCCAAGTCGAAATAATCCGACCATAACCTGCAAAATACCCATCAGCATAACTGTGGCAAACAGATACTCAATACCGTGCTCAGCGACCAAAGCAACCATCACCACCGCTAACGCTCCAGTGGCACCAGAAATCATTCCCGGTCGTCCACCGATAAGCGCTGTAATTAGGCCGACGATAAAAGCTGCATAAAGCCCGACCAGCGGATGAACGCCCGCAACAAAAGAAAACGCCACAGCTTCTGGAACCAAAGCTAGCGCTACGGTCAGCCCTGATAATATTTCTGTCCTTAGGATTGCTGGTGATAACGAACTTAGGGTCGGGGTAATATTCACGCTCAACAATAAACGTTGAACGGATGCGCTAAAAGAATGTAACAAAATCGATCCCTTTGGATAGTTGAGTAAGCCAACGAATAACGGATTGGACGTAAGTTTTATGGATTACAGCAAAGGTCCTAAATATATTTTTAGGGCATGGAAAACCCTAAGCACGCCACATTTCCAGTTAATTGGTTTGCGCAGCTGATTCTAAACTGATGCACCGGTAAAAAGTCGCCATCAATAGTAACCTCCAGTATTTTAGTTACTATATGTGCCAAAACAACAGTTAATTATAACGAACATTTCGTTACGAAACAAATACAATAAAGTTGGAACTATGTGTCGAAAAGCAACTGTATGTGATCTTATTCGTACTACGTGTGTGAAAATAGTAGGCTTTTAAATTCTCAAAAGCAGTATCATATTTAACGATCTCATTACCGCTATGTCTTAAGC
>Ga0315338_1001618_pt1 | contig 26875 bp, 21 predicted proteins | sample ASW8metaG_FD_204518 | JGI IMG/M metagenome (GOLD analysis project Ga0315338, IMG submission 204518) | Ammonia-oxidizing marine archaeal communities from Monterey Bay, California, United States - ASW #8 | ecosystem: Environmental > Aquatic > Marine > Coastal | place: USA: California | collected... | reverse complement strand
TGGCCCGGGCACGCGGCGATGGGTCCATGATCTGGTTGCCGTCGGCGTCGAGTTCCGGCGTGCCGTCGGGTGCTTCACGCGGCTTGGGCTTGTCGGACAGGTCGAGGACGGCCAACACGCGGCTTCGGTCGAGGCTCAAGGCGAGCACTTCACGACGCAGGTCATCTTCCTTGATGCGAGCATCGGCCAGTGCTTGTCGGGCTCGCGGCACCGCTGTGGCATCGTCGGACTGCTCGGCTGTCAGCACGCCGGCCTGCGCAGCCTGCAGCGATGCCCAAGCCCGCTGCAGTTGCTCGACGATCGCTTCACGCTCACCGCCACCGCCGAATCGCTCCACAGCCGTACCGTCGGCAAGCGACTGGTCAAGTTCACCACTGCGAATCTGGGAGTCCTGCACCAATGCGTCAAGGGCCTCACGGAAGGCACCCTGCAGGGCCTTGATTTCTTCGTTGGGCAGCGGCATCACGATCTCGATGCGGTCGGTACCCATAGGGGTCATGGCGATGTCCAGCACGCCCTGCGGGTTCACTCGATCGGTCAAGACGCTGATCGTCTGCTCGAGCACGTCGCGGCGATTGGCGCCGTCGGGCATGCGTACCGAATACACCAGACTCACACCACCACTGAGATCGCGACCGAGACGAATAGTCTTAGACGGCGGAATCAGCGCCCACGTACAGGCGCCGATGACGGCGACGATGATGATCAGTCTCCAGAGTGGGTTCCGCATGTCGTGTCCTTGAAACCTAAGGCGTCGTCAGTCTGCGTCGCGATCAGTGTGGTCGTCTTGATCGTCGTAGTCGTCTTGGTCGTCTTGGTCGTCGTAGTCGTCGTGATCGTCGTGATCGGTGGCTTTGCTCACGTCCAGAGTCTGCTGAACCGCCGAGCGGGCAATGGTCAGTCGACTGTTGGTCCCTTCGTGGACGTTGAGTACGATTCGATCGCCCCGTACATCGACCACCGTGCCGATGATGCCGCCGATCGTCTGCACAACGGCTCGCTTGCCGACACTTTCCAGCATGGCCTGCTGACGTTTCTTTTGTTTGCGTTGGGACATGAACGAGAAGCCGATCATCGCAATGATGACCAGCATCAGGATCATGAAGAAGTCGGGGCTGAAGCCACCTCCCGACCCCTGCGCACCAGCACCGGCTGCACTAGGGTCCCCTTCAGTCGGCGTATGGCCTGAATCTGACTTTCCCTCATGGACGGGCGGCGCTAAGGGATACGCGTTGGCGCCGCTGTCCTGCGCAACAGCGAAGTCGATGAACATGGACTCGATCATGTCTGGAGTGCTTTCTTGGCCAACGCCCCGCGGCGATGGAGTGAAGAGACGAATGGATCGGGGGACAGGCTGTCGCACCGCCACCCGGAGGAAGTCAGGTCAATGCACTCGATGATCCGTATGCAGGCCGGCCACGGGCCAGGCAAGGGCGAATGCAGGCCACGCATCATCCCGAATTGCCGCGCGAATGTCCAACATGAGGCGTTGGAAGTGTCGGAGGTTGTGCAGACTCAGCAGAATGGCCCCGAGCATCTCACCGGCGTGAAATAGGTGCCGCAGATAGGCCCGGGAAAACCCCCCGCTGCAGGCCGGGCAATCGCACCCGGCCTCGATGGGCCCATCGTCGTCCTTGAACCGGGCATTTCGCAGCTGCAGCCGGCCATTCCGCGTGAAGCCACCGGCGTTTCGGCCGTTTCGGGTCGGCAAGACGCAGTCGAACATGTCGACGCCCGAGCGGACCGCCGCCACGAGGTCCCGCTCGTACCCCACGCCCATGAGATACCGCGGACGGTCCTCGGGCAACAGGCTCGCGGTCATGGCGACCGTCTCGGCAATGTCCTCGGGCGACTCCCCCACGGCCACGCCCCCGATGGCGTACCCCGGCAAGTCATGTTGCGTGACGTGCTCGACGGACCTCGCTCGCAACTCGGGCACGCCTCCGCCCTGCACGATGCCGAACAGGCCCTGCTCATCCGAGCGACCGTGGGCCGCAACGCAGCGATCCAGCCACCGGGCTGTTCGCTCGACAGCTTCGACCACTCGCCCACGCTGATCTGCGCCAGCCCGTTTTCGCAGGGCAGCCGCAAGTTCCGGCCGCAGGTGTTCGACGTGCGCACTGGGGCCCGACAGCGACGGCGGGCAGTCGTCCAGCGCCATGATGATGTCGGGCCCGAGGTTGTTCTGCACCTCAATGGCCCGTTCAGGCGACAGCAGAATTCGCCGCCCGTCGATGATCGACTTGAACGCCACGCCTTCGTCGGTCATGGCGTTGATGTCCGCCATCGACCAAGCCTGATAGCCACCGGAGTCTGTCAGCATCGGACCGTCCCACCGCATGAACGCGTGCACACCGCCACGGTCGCGCACGGCTTCGTCACCGGGACGCAGCATCAGGTGATAGGCGTTGGTCAGAATGATCTCGCTGCCAATGTGCCTGACCTGTTCGGGCAGCAGGCCCTTGATCGTCGCCCGTGTGCCCACTGGCATGAAGGCGGGCGTCTGAAAGGACCCGTGCGGCGTATCGACCGTGCCGGTGCGGGCTGCAGATTCGGTGCAGTGATCAAGCACCGTGAAGCGAATGGGTCCACTCACGCGTCGTCACCCTCGGACGCCCGTTGCAGTTTGTGTTTCTCAGCCTTGGTCAAGCTCTGCAGGCCTTCACGCGAGATCTTGGCGAGAATGCGGTCAATTTCGTCGGGGCTGGTACTTCGTGCCACCTTCGCCGATCGACTCGGTCCGCTGCGGAATCGACGCGACGTAGGATCGAACCGACCGAGCCAGTCGAAGAATCGGTGCAATCGATCCGGGTGCCGGATCAGCGCCCAGCCGGCTGCTGCACCGCCGAGATGCGCTGCCTCGCCGCCGGCGTTGTCCCACCCGAAAATGATGGTCGCGATCGACACGACAATGAGCAGCCACGCCAACGTCGACAACTTCATGGGAATGATGAAGAACACCAGCACCCGCGCTTGGGGCGCAAGGAAGGCGCCACCGATAAGCACGCCGAAGACGCCTGCGGAGGCGCCGATCAGCGGTGTCCCGGTGGCGTTGAAGAGGAGCCCGGGAATCGCCGACAGCCCGGCCTTTTCGACCCACAGGTAGCCCGCCAGATTCAGCAGCAGGTACAGCAGCCCGCCGGCGATGCCGCAGATCAGATAGAACGCCAAGTATCGCTTGCCGCCCAACACGTTCTCGATCAGCACGCCGAAGAAGTACAGCGCGAGCATGTTGAACATGAGGTGATACATGTCGGCGTGCAGGAATTGGAAACTCACCAGACGCCACAACTCGGCACCGCCCACGACACGTTTCGTGGAAAAGTGCATTGCCTTCATGAGGGGGGACGCCTCCGAAGCCTCGGAAACACCGATCATCCGGTCCTGCCCGTTGTGGTCCTTCTCCGGCCGCCCGTCGCGACCCTTCACGTAGATGGGTAGCCCCTGCACCCACGTCACCTGGATGGCCCCATCGTTGTCTCGAAACGGAATGCGATACTGCTTGATGGCCTCGCCGAGCATCGTGTCTTCAGGTCGGATGGACGAGCCGTAGAACGGCGTTCCGGTAATGCGGACCCAAGGGCTGGTTGCATCGGAAGGCGTGATTGAACGCCAATGGATTCCGGTTTCGATGTGTCCGGTCGCCTTGCCGGTGCCCCCACCACCCATGAACCCGTCAATAAAGAAGACGCCAACGCAGAGGATGATCAGCCATGCGTTGACCGTGCGAATCCACGGACGACGCGGTCCCATGCCGCCGCCATATCGACCGCCCGGTGGTTGCCGGAAGCCCGTTCCTTGTACACGGGCGTAGTCGCGGTCATGAATGCCCATCAGCAACTCGCTTCCGCGTGCGACAGCCGAGCCAGACGTCGCTGCCACAGCAACAATGCGGCCATGGTCTTGCCGTCGATGAGCGTGCCGTCGTCAACCATCGACCACAGACGCTCAAGGCCCACGGTCCCGACGATCAGGTCTTCGCCGGGTTCCGGGTGAGCCTCACCGGCCCGCAACCCCTCGGCAAGAAAGCAGTGCATGACTTCGTCGCAGAATCCCGGAGACGTGAAAAAAGTGCCCAACGGCACGAGTTGGGCGCACGCGTAGCCCGTCTCTTCGGACAACTCCCGCCGAGCGGTATCCACCGGCGATTCACCCATTTCGAGTTTGCCCGCGGGCAGTTCCCAGAGCCTTGCGTTCACGGCGATACGGGCGTTGCGAATCAACACCACGCTGCCGTCGTCCAGTACGGGCACGATGGTGACCGCGCCGGGGTGCCGCACGACGGTTCGTTCAACCCGCTGGCCGCCCTCCAGCGTCCAAGCGGCGCGTTCGACATCGAAGATGCCGCCTGACAGCAGGTGCTGGGTTTCGATGATTCGCTTCATCACAGCCCAGGGATGATACGTTCCCACCATGGAAGACACCCCCGCAACGTACGCCCCGCTGCTGAGCGTGCGATCGCTCACCAAGCGGTTCGACGATGTGACGGTGCTCGATCGCGTCAGCCTGTCGGTCCAAGCGGGCGAATCGCTCGTGGTGCTCGGCGGCGGCGGGGCCGGAAAAGGTGTGCTGCTCAGGTGTGTGGCGGCGCTGCTGCGCCCTGACGGAGGCTCCGTGCACTTCCGAGGGGGGCGGGTCGACTCTCGTTCCGAGCGACAACTGGTTCCTCTGCGGCGGGATATCGGCTTTCTGTTCCAGTCGGGCGGGGTATTCGACGCGTTGTCGGTATTCGAGAACATCGCATTCCCGACCTGGGAGCACGAGCAACTGGAGGATGTCGAGTGTCGGGAACGCGTTGAGCGGGCGCTTGCCCTCGTCGAGCTCGATGGGGTGATCGATGCCGGCCCGGGCGATTTGTCCGGCGGGCAGCGTCGGCGCGTTGCCCTTGCCCGTGCGATTGTGGCGGGACCTTCCATGATGCTCTACGACGAACCCACCGCCGGGCTCGATCCCCTGCAACGCGGCATCATGACTCGGGTCATCCTACGTCTGCGGACAACTTTGGGCCTGACGAGCATCATCGCGACACATGATGTCGCTCTGGCGAGGAAGACTGCCGACCGAGTGCTGGTTTTGGATAGGGGTCGCGTGCACATGAGTGGCGATCGAGATACCGTCCTCGACAACGCCGATTCTCTTGTGCGGAACCTTCGTACTGGATCGAGCGCCACCGAAGCACTGGAGCCTGCATGACACCACACCATCGAGACGCCCTGATCGGCCTGACCGCCGTGGTCGCGGCGCTGGCGCTGGCGGCGCTGCTGCTGCTCTTCGGCGCGTGGCAGTTCGGGTCGACGTGGGTGCTCACCGTTCAGGCGCCGGCCACCGGCGGCGTTGGGGAAGGCAGCATTGTGCGGCTCAACGGTGTGCCTGTTGGCACGGTCACCACAGTCGAATCGATTCGCAAGGGACCTTGGCAGGTTCGCATGACGGCGGCGATCGACCTGGATGTGGTCATTCCCGACACGGCTGCGGCGTTGGTTGCGGCTGGGCCACTCGGCAAGGCTGCCGACCTGTATCTGGAATCCACGCCGGGCGCGACCGGCGTGCTTCCCGTCGACGGGTCGGCGGTGCTGGAGGGACCGCTGCCGTCGATGGCCATGCGTGCGATGACCCGCGAACTCGATGCGCGGCTGCAACCTGTGCTTGCGTCGATCGACGCATTGACCACGCCTTGGATCGCCTTGGGGACCGGGCTGCAGGCCTTTATCGAGGATCCCGAAGTCACAGGGAGCGCCAAGAATCTGCTCCACCTTGCGGTGGCCTCGCTGGACCGGACGGTGGAAGCGATGGAGCGGTTCTCGGAATTGGCGGTGCATCTTGACCGTGAGGCAGATGCGCTAAGCGAAGAAGCCCTGCGGGCGGCGCGTCAACTCACGGAGGCGTTGGATCAAACGACGCAATTGGTGCAGTCCATTCGCGAGGGCAAGGGCACGCTTGGCCAATTGGTGGTCAATCCTGACGTGTACAACTCACTTTCGTCGACGGCCAAGGAACTCGATCGCTTGTCGAGGTCGTTGCGGCTGCTAATCGATCAGGTCCGCGAAGAGGGTGCCGGCTCGCTGATTGCCCCGTAGGGCTCCAACATCGAGCCTTACAGTCACCTCATTGACCCGTCGGTTAATTTATCTCCTTTATTGACAACGGCTTATGCGGGCGTCGCCGCGTAAGTTATTGGCATGAAACAAGATAAATTAACCGACTGGTCAAATGAGGGGGGTCTGGTGAAGTGAACTACCATCCGCCGCATGCTTCAGCACGCCATCGTCCTCCTCTCGCTGGCCACCCCCGCCATGCCGGCGGCCGCCGAGCCCCACTTCACCGATCTGTTCAACGGATCCGACCTCGCAGGCTGGGTCAACGTCAACTGCGCTTCAGACACCTGGCGTGCCGAAGACGGCATGATCCGCTGCACCGGCCAACCCACGGGCCTGCTCCGCACAGAACGCATGTACGAAAACTTCGTGCTCGAACTGGAGTGGCGGCACGCATCACCCAAAGGCAACGCCGGCGTGTTCGTCTGGTCCGCAGCGCTGCCCGCCGTCGGCGTGCCGTGGAGTCGGGCCATCGAAGTACAGGTGATGCTTGGCATTGAGACGCCCAACTACACAAGTGAGGGCGACATCTTTTCGATCTGGGGCGCCACCATGACGCCGGACCGACCACACCCAAGCGGCTGGGACCGGTGCCTGCCAAGTGAACATCGAACACGAGGGGCTGGCGAGTGGAACCACTACCGCATCGAATGCATCGACGGCCGCATCACGCTGGCCGTCAATGGAGGCGTCGTCAGCGGCGGGTACGACTGCAATCCGCGTCGAGGCTACATCTGCCTCGAAGCCGAAGGATCGCCAATCGACTTTCGAAACCTGCGTATTCAAACACTGCCTTTGGAAGCATCGCCGTGGGCCAACACCGCGAACGCCGCCACCGGGTTTGAGCCGCTGTTCAACGGACTGAACCTCGACGGCTGGACGCCCCCCCAAGGCAACGCCGACAACTGGACCGTGGCGTCCGGCACCATCGTGCACAACGGCGCGGGCGGCGATCTGTGGACGACGAACTCATTCAAGGACTTCGATCTGGTCTGTGACTGGCGGTGGGTTGGCGAGTCGCAGGGCCCGATGGATCGCCCGGTGATCAATCCAGACGGGACGAACGCAACCAACGACGACGGCACCCCGCGAACGGTGCGCATCGAAGAACGCGACAGCGGCATCTACCTGCGCGGCAGCAGCACGAGCCAAGTGAACATTTGGTGCTGGCCTGTGGGCAGCGGCGAAGTGTGGGGCTATCGAACTAACGGCGCACTCCCACCTGAGGTTCGCGCGGCCGTGACCCCTCGACATGCGGCCGATGCCGAGGTCGGACAGTGGAATCGATTCTTCATCCGTATGCGGGGCGAGCGGCTGACCGTCGTCTTGAATGGCATCACGGTGATCGAAAACGCGGTGCTTCCGGGGGTCAAACCGAGTGGGCGCCTCGCCTTGCAGAGCCACCACAGCGCCATCGAATTCACGAATGTGCTCATTCGCCGGCTCGATTGAGTCCAAAGACCAACCCCGTTTCGGTCAGGAATAGCACTCCTTAAGAGGCTTTTCAGGGGTGGTGGCACTTGCAAAACCGGCCAAAAACAACGACACCTATAGGTACACGGTCCACATGATGCGTGCAGACGTGGAGGATTGACCCATGGCCACAGTCGTTGAATCAAGCGCTCGATACCGATTCCGAATCAAGGACCAAGTGTCACCTTGGATGTCAGCGGACGCGCTGCGCCGAGCGGCGCTTGAAGGCACGCTGACGCCTGAAGGTTTCATCCAACCCATTGGACACGATGATTGGACACCCGCAACGGAAGTCAAAGGACTTGAATTCCCCGAACCTGTCGAAGAAGATGAGGACGACAAGCCCAAACTTGAGTCGCATCCACGCTTCAAAACACTTCGCGATCTGCTGCAGAATTTCCTGCACACGCCTGTGCAGATCAACCTGCTGTCACCGACACGCTTCGACGAAGCTGAGTTGCTGCTGTGCTGTGAGGACCACTTCGAGATCAACCTGCCTGCGCGGAAAATCCGGGCGTTCGTTCCCTACCGCCGCATCATTGCCGTGGCCTCGACTGAGACCGAGCGTTCCAGCGACACCTACCGCGAATCACATCGTGTCACGATTGAGGTCGAGCCCTGCCTTGCCTTCCAATCGCCCAAGACCATGCGGGACCGATCATGAAGGCGGCGGCACACGGCCGTCATCGTCGGCATCGGGCTTGAATTGCCGCAGGCGTCGGAACAGCCGACGCAGATCACGAATCCCGCCAATCGTGAACCACAGCGTGATGATCGCCGACACCAACAGGGTAAACCACAGGTAGCCGTGCCACAGCGCAGCCCACGTCTCGTTCGACGGCAGCATGTCGAACGCCCACGCAATGAGCCCTGCAGCAAGCACACCGGTAAAGAACACAGGCCAAGCGAGCGTGATTGCTGTGACGATGCGATCCCAACGCGTCATCTCCGCATCAAAGCCAAGTTTCATCAGCCAACCGGGGGCCTGACACGTCTTGGAGCGAGGTTCGCCTTGCTCCGCATACGCTCCTCGATGCAGCAGCTCGTCAAGGTCGTGCTCATGCCGAGGGCCGAACAGCGACACCAGCACGTAGAGTCCGAATGACACGGCGATCGACCAAAACGTCAGCACCTGCCCCGTCACATCCACCTGAACCCACCGCAACGCGTCCTTGAACCACGACCAGTTGTACCCGTGGTCCACCAGCTTCACGTGCAGGCCCTGCGCTCCCAACGTCTGCTCAAGGCCCACCGGCAGCAGCAGCGTTTCAACTTGCGATCCTTCCTTGTCGACGATCGCGATGGCGGCATCCGCCGCTGGCGCCTCGGGCGGGCTCACGAGCACTGTGTGCGAAACACCCGGCACACGTACCGACGTTGGCGAATCATCGAGCGGCACGTAGACCGTGTACCAACCACCGCTGCGAACATTCTGCATCCGCGCCTCGACGACGTGTCCCGTCACGAACCACGACTGATCGATCTGCTTGATGATCACTCCACCGCCGGACAGCACAATGCCCGCCGTCAGTGCGGCCCACGCGGCCGGCGTCGAGCCACGCTTCCAGTACAAACCGCCGATGATCACGGCGCCGGCACCGCCGACGAAAATCGCTCCGGTCAGCGCAAGAAACATGGATACGTATTGATTCGGCGTGTACAGCGAACTGAAAACGAAGGCGAATACGGCCACGAGCCCGATACCGCCGCGTAGCGCCCACACATGCGTGCGAGCCGACAGCGGTCGATCCCCACGCATCGGCAGAATGACGTCCTGCACCAGAATCGTGCCCCACGAATGCAAGTACGTGTCGTTCGTCGACAGAAAGGCGCCGACGAGCGCCATCGAGAACAATCCAAGCAGGATAGGCGGCAGCATGAACCGCGCCGCGGCCGGTGCGCGGACCTCGGCCGCCATCGCGTCGGTCGGTTGCGCATCGGCGATCTGTGAGATGGCCTGGGCGGTTTCGGCAAACCCGGCATCGTGTTGCACAGCGTGAATGCACAGCGGCAACACGAGCGTAATCAGCATAAGCACGCGAAACCGCCAGCCCGCCAGAATGTTGGCCATCTTCGCCTCGTGGGCGTTAATCGCCGAGGCGTGATAGCCACTTGTCCCTTGCCAGGCAAGCATGCCGTAGAACAACACGATCACCGAGATCACCCAGTACCACATGTTGAACCGCGTTTCGCCGCCAAGATCGAATGGGTTCACCATCGACTTGCCTTCCGGGCGAGCGAGCATTGCGGACTCGATGGACGACCAAGGCACGAGCCACAGCAAAAACAACATGACCGCCAAGAAGACCCAATTGGACACGGTGCCCTGGATCCAATCGGTCACGAGCACGGCGATCTGTCCGCCGGTAAACACGAAGAACAAGGCCGTGCCAAGCAGTACCACCATCAACAGTGAGAACGTGCCGACCTCGACGCCCAAGAGCATCACGTCCGGCGGCAAGTCCCACAGCACGATGAAGAACCTCGCAGCTACGGCAGGGAAGATGCCGTAGTTGATCAGGCCCGCGGCGAAGGCTACGAACCCGGCGAAGATTCGAAACCGACGTGAGTACCGCATCTCCAGAAACTGCGCAAGGGTCATCGCGCGTGTTTGCCGGTATCGGTAGATCACCCAGCCCGAGAGCGCCATGATGATGAGCGCCGGCCCTTCAAGGAATCCAAGAAAGATCGACGTGAAGCCAACGTCGTAGTACTGCTGCCAGAACCACACCAGCGAGATGACGCCAACTTGCGCCATGCCGTATGCGACCGTGATCAGGTATCGGCCCGCACAACGATCGGCGGCGAGAAACCCGGTCACGCTTCGCGCGTGTCGACGGGTGGTGAAGGCTGCACAGGCCAGCGTGAAAGGCAGGGCCGCAACGAGGACCCAGTCGATAATCGTCACGCGTCGTCCTCGATGCGAAGCGTGGTAATGCCGAATGGACGCAGGACAACATCCGTTCGGTCGCCGTTGTGCGTCACGGCGGGGCTGTCGATGGCCTGCTCGTGAAGATCGGCTGCCGTAACACGAACACCATGCGGCCACTGCAGCGTGGCCGTGCCATGTGCCCCGTGCATCTCCACAAGGCGGATAATTCGCCCACGGTCGTCTTGGGCGCCCTTGCACGCGGCGATCTCGACGGCTGCGGGAGGCGACACCGTCAACTCGAAGGGCGCCGCTTGCTCCGCCACACCGTGTATAACGCCGCGACCGCTGAACACCTCCGCCTCGCCCACAACATCGGCGGCCAAGGGATCTCCGGCATGCGGCATCAAGCCCCAGCGAAGCACGTGCGTACCCCGATCCGCGTCGGCGTCAGGAAACGTCGTTGAGCGAAGCAGCGACAGCCCCAAACGGCCACCGTGCGCCGACTTACCGTAGATGCCTCGATCGAGCACTGCCAAGCCACGCCCCGGCTCGGACACATCCATCCAGCGATGGCCCGGCACTTCGAACCGGGCCTCGTCAAAGGGAGTGTTTCGATGCGTCGCCCGACGAATGTGTCCGAACTGAATGCCGAACCGAGCATCGACGGCATGGATGTCCGTGTCGAACGTGCACCGAAGCAGCCGATGCGACTCCGCCCAGTCGATTGTCATCTCGACCTCCACCACAGCCGAACCGGCGCGTAACACATATCGCTGCACGGCCGTGCTCGCGGCCCCGATGTCACGGTGGACTTCGACGATCACCTGCAGCGCCGACGCGCCGACAACCTCGATGGACGTCGGCTGCGGCAACTCGATGATGGTGTCTTCGTACTCACGGTCGATGTCCCACGCCTCCCACCGACGTGGGCGATCGCGATACAGCGCCAATTGCCCAAGCGGCCCTGCCACCGGCCCGGTGGCGTCGGCCGCTTGAAGATCGTGCACAGCCCCATCCGAACCGATCTGACACCGGAGCAGCCCGTTGTCGAGCACCAGCCCATCGACACCGACCCGCCGGACACTGTCTGGCAGCGACTCGACAATGGGTGCCGTACCGAGCGGTGGCGCCGAGGTGTGCCAACGCAGTCCGTCGTCGGTCTGCACGACACCGGCCCGCGACGTTGACGCTGGGTTGAACACTCCATCACCGACGCTGCGGCGCGGATCGATCGCTGCCTCGGCAGCCCGCTGCACAGCGGCCATGTCGACACGTGCCTCGTCGTAGACAACCCCGATCGACGAACCTGGCAAAATGTCATGGAATTGCTGCAGCAAGAGCAGCTGCCATACGGGTTCCAACGTGTGGCGTATCTCAATGCGTGCAGCCTCGTCGGCCCACGACGTGATCTCCGCCAAACGAAGCGCCTCTTCGGCCTGAAGATTGGCCCGTTTGAGCCAGCCTTGGCTGGTGAACGTCCCCCGGTGCATCTCCAGATACAACTCACCGTCCCACACGGCGGCCGCGGCATTGGCCGTACGTTCAAAATCATCGAGTCGCCCCGGACGAACCGCGGGCAAGCCGACACACAACGCGCTCAGTCGAAGCCGCTCAACCATTTCATCCGTCGGACCGCCACCGCCGTCGCCGTACCCGAACGGCTGCAACCAGGTCGTGGATCGACGCGCACCGTCGGCCATGGCGTTCGCCTCGGCACCAATAAGATCGACCGGCTCGAGCGCCGCGTTGTACGTGTGTCCGGGCGTGAAGTGGGCGGGAACGGTGGTCCCGTCGATGCCACGCCACGCGAAGTCCACATGCGGAAACGCCGTGACTTCGTTCCAACAGATCTTGTTGGTGACGAACTGTCGCAAGCCGGCCTGATCGATGAGTTGTGGCAGGCTTGCGGGAAAGCCGAATGTGTCGGGCAGATAAAGCACAGACTGCGTGGCTGCATCGCCAAATCGATCACGCCAATACGCCGTGCCCAGCACCAGTTGACGTACCAGCGACTCGCCCGAAGGCACTTGGCAATCCGGTTCGACCCACATGGCACCGCCGGCTTCCCATCGACCCTCACGAATGCGATCCCCGATGCGTGCGAAGAGGTCTGGATCGTCCGTTTCCAGCCAGGCATACTGCTGCGCCTGGCTGGCCGTGAATGTCATGCCGTTCCAGCGATCCATCAACTGCAACACAGTTGACCACGATCGGCGAATCTTGCGACGCGTCTCCGCGATGGGCCACAACCACGCGGTGTCGATGTGAGCATGGCCAACGGCAATCACCTGCGTCTGCCGCGGCGTGCCTCGAAGGCCCTGCTCCACCTGCGACAGCACTGCTTGAGCGGTTGCGCGAGGGTCCGCATCGTCAATTGTGCAGAGCGCCCCCGCCAGGACATCAGCGACCTGCCGGGCCTCCGCACTGTCGCGGGGCAGGGCGAGCAAGAGTCGCCGAGCAAAGTCGATGATGACGGCCAACCGCCAGGTCGGCTCGTCAATGCGCACCAACTCGGCGCGTGCAAAGCGACCGGGCGTGTCTTCCGACCATCGGGCGTGATCCTCGGGCGGATCCCACCAGAACAGCGTCGCCCCAAGTGGTCGGTTGCACGCCGCTTCGACGAACAACTCCACCTCGCCCGTACACGAGTCGGGCAGCCGCGCGATGTCCCGATACATGTCGAGGCCGTGCCAACTTCGCCCATCGGGCAGATACAGCAGAGCTTCCGTCCCACTGGAGAACCGCAGTGCCGGCGTTCCATCGCCTGCGGGCATGTGGCCCCGGAGTTTGAACCACGCCGTCGACCACACGGGGCCCCAGCGCCAACCGGGCGACACCCCTTTGAAGTCCGCTTGGCGGGCATCGTCCAGCGAAACCCGATCGGCCGTGCACCAACTCGATGCCGCAAGCGGCTCACACGCCTCAATGGCTCCGGGTCGGAGCACGTCATCCACCATGTTCTGCGCCGAAAGTGCGGCGAGTTCGATGGGGTGGACCGGAGGCATGCCGGCACGGTAGCAGCGTTTTGCCGGGCCAGTGCGTGTAGCCTCGGCGCCATGGCTGTCTGCCGAAACGATGCCAGCGATGTCTTGGTGCGTGTCAAAGCCGTGCCGGGCGCGTCGCGTGATGCGATTTGCGGATTGCTCGGTGATCGCATCAAAGTCGCCGTGGCGGTGCCGCCTGAAGGCGGCAAGGCGAACCGCGCCATCGAGCAACTGCTCGCCGAGGCGATCGGCGTGTCAAGTCGGCTTGTCACCGTCGACAGCGGGCTGGCCAGTGCCCTCAAGACCTTTCGCATTCAAGAGGTGGACTTGGCCGCTGTCGTGGCCGCGCTGCCTGTGTGATCGTCGCGGCGACCACGCAACACGAACACCAAGACCACGGCGATGAATCCCGCGGCGCCAATCCACGTTGACCACAGCAGTTGCTCGCGAATGCCGTCCCAATCGTCCGTCGCCGCTGCGGGCACGGCCAGCGTCAACATGAACAGCGTCAGACTGAAGCACAATCGACCTGCCAGACTCTGCATCGACAGGTATGTGGCTCGCAACTGCACGGGCACGGCCCCGGTGACGGCGGCGTTCAGCGGCGGTGTCATGATCGCTCTCGGGCATGACCGTAGCAACAGTACACCCACGATGATCGGGCTAAGCACCCAGGCCATGAGCCCGATCGTCAGCGCCTGCAACGCCGTGGCGATCAGCAGCACGCCCCAGAGTCCGATGCGATTACGCAAGCGAATGCTGCGGGCGCCGGCCAGCGACGCCAGCCAGAACGTCACCGCCACGTGCAGCCCCGTGACCAGCGGCGTGGCCACCTGGTCGGACCAGTCTGCGTCCAGCACGCTCTTGATGTAGGACTGGAAGTACTCATATGGAATGTGATTGAGCACCAGCATCATCGCCACGTACAGGAACAGTAGCAGCAACACGCCTTTCCGCCACTGGCCCACGCACGATGCGATTTGCCGCGGCAGTTGCGCCTTGGTACGTGAGTCCTTCGTGTCGGGCTCTCGCATGCCCCAAACGACGACAAACATGAGTATCGCAACGACGAATGACAGCAGGTACGGCAACCGAAGGTCGATCATCGCCACAGCGCCGCCGATGAGCGCCGCGAGCGACGCACCCAGAAAGCGACGCTTCGCCACGCGTGCTTCGCGATCGGCGAATTCATGCACCACTCCAGCCGCTTCCAGACTGTCGTGGTGCAGCGCCGTGTCGGTCCCGCTGCGAAACGCGATGCCCGCAGCACGAAGGCCCTGACCGATGGCGAAGACGACAAAGAGCGAGGTCCGACCCGCCTCGGGGCCGCCGGCCATCGACACGCCCGCAATCGTCGGCCCGGCCAGCAGCAGCAGGTGGCTCACGGCCATGAACGACGCCCCCACCAACAACGTCGGCCGGCGGCCGATGCGATCACCGATCCACCCGCTCGGCACTTCCACCAGCACCACGCAGAGGAAGTACAGCCCCTCGAGCATGAGCACGTCGGCAAGCGGCAGCAACGTGGCGAAGTAGATGAAGAAGACGGGCACCCAGAAGGACGCCTCGGCCAACGATGCATACCGCTGATAGCGTTCGGCGGTACGCAGGTGTGGGCTCAATGGAACGCTCCTGATGCCATCGGTCAGCAGGCCGCAAGCATAGTCGGCGCTCGACCCCGGGTCGCACCGAAGGTCGGGTGGTCTGCGTCAGAAGTCCGTAAAGACCTCTACCACAGTGCACTACTCGTCGGGGCAACCGCCCCAGTGCATCAGGATGTAGATGAGGTCACGAATATCGACCAAACCGCTGTGGTTCACGTCGGCCGGGGAGTCCGTCTGCCCCTGCATGTACATCCAGATCACGATCTCGTCGTAGTACACGTAGCCGGATCCGTCGATGTCGGCAAGGCACTCGCACGAATCCACGACGTCGTTTCCGTCAAGGTCGTCTTCGGTGCCATCGGAGATCTCACAGGCATCGAGCAGGCCATTGTCGTTGCAATCACCGCCTTGCTGCATATCACAGCCGTCGTCGATGCCGTTGCCATCACAGTCATCCCAGCCGCTCTGGCACTCGTCTGGCATGCCGTCGAGATCACAGTCTTCCACGAGCCCGTCGGCGATGTCGCAGGCATCCGCAACGCCGTTGCCGTTGCAGTCCTGATCCAAGCCCATCTCGAGTTCATAGTCGTCGGGGAGCCCGTCGCCGTCGCAGTCGGGGTCGCACTCGTCGGGCACGAAGTTTCCGTTGACGTCATCGGCAAACCCCACCGCGCACTCCAGCGGGTCGGCGACGCCGTTGCCGTTGCAGTCGCCTTCGCACGAGTCCCACAGGCCGTTTCCGTCAATGTCGGTCAACACGCCGGTCTGGCTATCGATGACATCATCGATGCCGTTTTCATTGCAGTCGTTGCATAATTCCCAAATCGACGAAGTCCAGTTCCAAGTGACGTTGCTGTTCATCGCGGCCGGGCCATTGTCGCAGGCATCACAGTTGTCCAGTTGAACACTTGTATTGCTTGCGTAGATCGCGCCCCCACCGCCAGCGGCACCGTTGCCGTTGAACGTGCAGTCGATGAAGTTGGCCGAGCCACCGGCGATGAACGCGGCACCACCGGCCTGCGCCGAGTAGTTGTCCAAGAAGATGCAGTTGGTCACCACAATGGTGCTGGACATCGTCCGCAATCCGCCACCGGAAGTGCTGCTGTTTCCGTTGCGCACGGTGAAACCGGTCACTTCAAGATCATTCAGCGTCATGCCCTCGGCGACCTCGATGCAGGCATTTGCATGCAACCCCTCGATGATAGTGGTCGCGGGCCCGTCGGTGGAGATCAAGTGAATGCCGGACTGATTCAACGCCACGACGGCGGTGAATGGCCAAGTTTCCGTATACACACCGGGACCAACGTGAATCTCAGTGGGTGCGCCGCTAAGGCCCTGAATCGCCGCAGTGATCGAGTAGTAATGGCCCGACCCATCCTGCTCAACCATTATCTGTGAGTAGTTCGCGCCAGCCGTCGCCCCGATGAGGCCGCTGAGCGTTACTGCTGCTGTTGAAATCCGCATCTGCATCTCCTGAAGGGCTCCGCCACTCACTCGCCGCGCGTCCGCGGCATGTCATACGGTCGCAGCCTACCCCGCGACAAGGTCCATATCGGCAGGAAGATGGTCACTCTGCGACAGATCACCCCACAGGTACGCTTTGTAGGGTGTGTAGGGACGTTGAGTCGATTCTCGGACCCCGCTGCCCTCCCTTTGGCCCATTCGGACAGCCCAGCATGACGCATCACATTCGGGCGGCCACCGCCAGCGACATCAGCCAATGCCTTGCCATCAGCAACGCTTCAGCCGTCCACGGTCATGCGAACTTCGCCATCGAGCCCGAGACGCTGGACGCCTGGCAGCAGGCGTTCGACGCCGACACGCCACGCTTTCCCTGGTACGTGGGGTCCACCGATGAATGCGTCTGTGGCTTCGCCCGCGCCACCCCGTGGCGAAGCCGATGCGGCTATCGACACACGGCCGAGGTGTCGGTGTACATCGACCCGGTGTCGCAAGGCTGCGGGCTGGGACGACGCCTGTACGCGGCTCTGCTGCCTGCTGTCGAGTCGTCGGGTCTACACTGCATCGTGGCCGCCATCGCGCTGCCCAATCCCGAAAGCATAGCACTGCACGAATCGTTCGGCTTCACACAGACGGCTGTGTTTCACGAAATCGGCCGCAAGTTCGACCGCTGGTGGGACGTGGGTTATTGGGAGTTGGTGTTCAAGGACGGCGACGACGCTTCCTCGGGATGAAGCAGCATGGTCTTCCAGCGGCCGAAGTCATCGACGGCGATGTACAGCGCCGGCACGATCAACAGGATCACAAACGTGGCGAAGAGAATGCCGAAGCCGATCGAGATCGCCATCGGCACCAGAAACTTCGCCTGAATACTGGTTTCGAAGATCATCGGTGACAGTCCACAGAACGTCGTGATGCTCGTGAGGAAAATCGGCCGAAAACGACGCCGCCCCGCCGACAACATGGCGTCCGTCGCGCTGCCACCGGGGTTGTTCAAACGCCATCGGTTCGCGGTGACCACGAGCACAAGCGAGTCGTTGACAACCACACCCGACAACGCCACAACGCCAAACATGGTGATGATGTTCAAGTTGTAGCCCAACAGAATGTGGCCGATCAGCGCACCGATGAAGCCGAAGGGAATCGCCGACATCACGATAAGCGGCTGCACATAGGACTTGAACGGAATGGCCAACAGACCGAAGATCACCAACATGGCAAAGGCGTAGCCTGTCCCCAGATCGTCGAACGTGTCCATCTGATCCCGCCGCTCACCTTCGAACGACCAAACAAGCCCCGGAAACTGCGGCGTGAGTTCGGCGTCAAGCCGCGGCCCAAGATCCGCAATCACGTGGTTGGCGTTGGTGACAGTGTCGTCGATGTCCGCTTCCACCGCGATGATCCGACGGCCGTTAATACGCGTGATGGTGGTCTCCGCCCGGCCGATTTCAATGTGCATCGCTTCGGACCAAGGCATGTCTGCGCCGCTAGGGGTTTGCAAGACGAGCGTGTCCATGATGCCCAGCGACGAACGCTCGGCACGAGGCAACCGCACCATGACCCGTAACTCATCGCGACCTCGCTGCTGCCGCAGCACTTCGGCACCATAGATTGCATCACGCCCCTGCCGGGCCGCGTCCAACGCTGTCAAGCCCGCAGCGCGACCTTCGGGGGTCAGACTGAAGTCCAGTTGCGGCTTGCCCGTGGCAACACCGGAGTCCACGCCGCGAACACCGTCGTAGTCCTGAAGCATGTCGGCGACCGCCAGCGCAGCAGCGTTGAGTGTGTCCAGATTGCGGTGTGTGAGGCGAACCTCCAGCGGTTTCTCCGTACCGGCGAAGTCGTCCTTGAAGGTCACCGTTTCCACACCGGGCATCCCTCCCGCCGCTGCCTGCCACGCGCTGGTGATGACCGCACTCGCAATGGTCTGCTTGGTCGGATCGAACAGCGCCCACATCGAAATGAGCGATTCATCGGATCGTGCAATGCGCACGGGGCCGAAGGGGTTCAAGTTGGCGCCAATGACCGAGAATCTGCCGACGACCGCGTCTTCAATGTCGAGTTCATCGACAGCCGTCTGGAACGATGAGTGCAACGTGGCCAGCACCCGGTCGGCCTCGGCTCGTGGGGCATCGACCGGCAAGCGCGCCGATACCATGATGGACCCCGAGTCGATCGACGGCATGAACGTAAAGGGAATCCAGCCACCGGCGACGTAGCCGATCGCCACCATCAACAACGCCACGCCAGCGGCAATGGTGGAATATCGACGGCGAAAGCACAGGCGGGACACCGGAGCGTACGTACGCTCGATCACCCAAGCGAGCCCCCGCTGACACGCCTGCGAAGGCTTCGAGACAGTTCGCCAGAACAGCGAGTCGGAGCCTTCATGAGCCAAGTGCGCCGGCAGCACGAACAACGACTCGACCAGTGACACAATGAACACACTGATGGTGATGGCTGGAATCTGCATGAACAGTTTGCCCTCGCCGCCGGGCACGAAAAACATAGGCGCGAACGCCACGATGTTCGTCGTCACGGCGAAGAACACCGGCATCGAGATTTCCTTGGCGCCTTCAATGGCCGCCTCCATCAGAGGCATGCCATCCTGTCGCCGTTCATGGATGTTCTCGCCAACCATGATGGCGTCGTCCACGATGATGCCCAGCGTCACGATGAATGCGAACAGCGAGATCATGTTGATGGTCGCGCCGGTGAACGGAATGAACAGGAACGAACCCAGAATCGAGATGGGAATGCCGAGCATCACCCAGAAGGCGAGCCGTGGTTCCAGAAAGAGCCCCAACATCAGCAGCACCAGCGCCAGCCCCACGAATGCGTTGCGCATGAGCAGGTCGATGCGTTCGCGGTAGATCACCGAGTCGTCATTCCACACGACCAGATCGATGCCGGGCGGCAGCGAACTCAATTTCGACGCCATGAAGTCACGCGCCGCATCGGAAACGCCGATGGGTGTCTCGTGTCCGATGCGGTAGATCTCGATGCTCATGGCCGGCTTGCCGTTGTAGAACGCGGCAAGATCCTGCTCGGCGAATGCTTCACGGACTGTTGCGATCATGCCCAACGTGACACGCGTACCGTCGCTGCGTGTGATGATGGGAATGTCGTTGAACTCAGGCGCGAAGTCGCGGCGTTCATTCGTCCGCACGAGCACGCGGCCGCCCTCGGACCGTATTTCGCCGGCCGGCAGATCAATCGATGCGGCGCGAACTGCGCCGGCAACATCGCCCAGCGTCAAGTGCAGCGACCGGAGCGTCTCCGACGGAACCTCGATGGAGATTTCCAGCGGTCGAGCGTAATTCAGCGTCGCATACGTGATACCCGGCGCTTGCATCGCCTCTTCGCGGACGGTCTGCGCCACATCACGCAACGTTCGCTCATCGGCGTCGCCGTGGACGACCAACGACAACACCCGGTTGCGAGCCACCCAGATTCGCACCGTTGGCCGCTCCATGTCCTCGGGAAACGACGTAATGCGATCGACGGCGGTCTTGACGTCCTGCAACGCCTTGCCTGTGTCCACCCCGCGGATGAGTTCGATGGCCACAGTGCCGCCGCCTTCGCCGGCCGATGACGATACTCGTCGAACGCCGTCCAGGCTCTCAACCGCCCCCTCGATGGCGAGCATGACGCCCTGCTCGACCTCCTCGGGCCCGGCGCCCGGATAGACGGCGCTGACAAACACCATGTCCACCGAGAATTCCGGGAAGACTTCTTGCTTGAGTCGGCCGGCCATGAGCAGACCACCGACCACAAAGAGGAGCATCAGCAAGTTGGCCGCAATCGGATTGCGACACATCCAGCCGATCAGGCCGTCACGCTGGGAGGGCAGGCGTCGATCCCTCATGCCCCGGCGTGGTCCGTCAACAGCAGCCCTTTGACCGGCGTTGCGATGGAGCTCGTGACGATCGACTCGCCCGGTGCGAGTTCGATATCGACGATGACCGTGTCCAGCGAACCGCCCAAGACGTTCGCCGGACGGATATCGAGCCGAGTGTCGGCGCCGCGGATCCACAGCACGTCACCGTCGCGCAGTACGGCGCGCGGCAATTCGTATACGTCGGTGCGCGTGGGGCCTTCCAGCGAGGCGTGCACGAACTCGCCGAGCAACAGCGGGACCGGCTGTGATTGCGACTGGCCGAGCGGGTCCTCGATGCGGAGCAAGATGCGAGCTTGGCGTCCGGCGGTATCCACCGAGCCCGTCAGACGGGCGATGGTCGCCGTGTATTTGGATGCGGTGCCGTCGGCAAGCCGCACCTTGACCACAGCCGATCCTCCGCCGGCTCCAGTTGCATCCGGCAGTTTGACACGTGCCAGATCGTCCATGGGAACGCCCACCTCCACCCACCAGGCATCGGTGCCCACCAGCGTGGCGATGATCGATGCAGGCGAGACCATCGAACCCTCAACGCCTGAGCGTGTACGCACCATGGCCTTGAACGGCACTTTGATGTCGGTTCGATCCAATGCGAGCTGCGCTTGTTCAACCCGGCTGCATGCCGACTGGACCATGGCTTCACGCTCACGCAGGTGCGGCCCACGTAGCGCCAAGGTGGCGGATTCGGCATCGAGATCGAGATCGCCGGCGATGTCGCCAAGCAGTTCCCAGTCGCGTTGCGCGATGCGGCCACGGCCGCGCTCGACTTCAAGGTTTACTTCAGCCGTCGCCAAGGCGGCCTGCGCCTGCTGCAGCGACAACTCGAAGTCGCGGCGATAAATGCTCGCCGCCACCGTGTCCTTGTCGAGCACTGAACCGGGCGAAAGCGACGCGGAGACATCCACAATACGCCCTGAGACCTGCGGCTGCAGTATGAGAATCCGTTCGGGCTTCACTTCGCCCCACGCTTCGACGTCGAGGCGAACATCCTTCGGGCGTGGCTCGATGGTGCGAACGAGCGTCGCAATTTCTTCGCGTTCCACCCGCGGCGGCGTTGGCCTTGCGCTGAACAACGCGACCGCAGCAACCAAGCCCAATGCGAGAAAGCCCACCGGGATCAAGACCTGTATCACGGTGAAGAAAACTCTCGCCACTCTTGCAAGACGTGTCACAGGGAAGCCTCTCGTGTTTCGCTGTCGCCGGCCATGATGGGTGGTTCAAGTGCATCCATCCACCGCCCACCCAGCGCGAGGTAGAGATTGGCCCGGAACACCAGCAGTTGTCGTCTCGCCTCCACGTCCTGCCGCTGCAGCGCCTGTAGCGTTTGAATGGCGCTGATCACATCCAGATACTCCGCCACGCCCTCGGTGTACTGCAGGTGCGCCTCGGTCAACTGACTGCGTGCAATATCGGTCTGCAACCGAATCTCACGAAGCAGTTCCAGTTGCCAGAACTCCTGCTCCACTGCGTCCGCCACTTCACGGGTGGCAAGGAGAAAGGTGTCGGCGAACGCCGCGAGTCGCTCCTCGACAATGGCCTCCCGGCGGATGACCTCAAGGCCGCGGCGGTCGGCGTCGAACACGGGCTGGAACAACGAGCCGCCGATGGAGGCGCTGTTGGCCAAGATCGGGCCGCCCCATTGACCGTAGTGCAGGTCCGCATCAAGCGTGAACCGGATGGCGGGCAACATGGCCGCGACGGCCGCAGCCGTGGAATGGTCCGCCGAGGCGAGCAGTCGTTGCCGCGCACGCAGGTCCGGTCGTCGCAACAGCAAATCGGCGGGCGCCCCGAGGTCGGGAAACGCCGGCAGCCCCGGCAGCGATGCTTCAACAACGGTCGGTGGCAAGTCCTGCGGGGCGCGGCCCAGCAGCGTCGCCATGGCGTTCCATGCGGTGTTGAATCGAGCCTCGACGATGGGCACGCGAGCTCGCACAGCTTCCAATTGTTGTCGCTGTTGCAGGACCTGCAGCGCCGTGCCGAGCCCGTTGGCATAGCGAAACTCAACGCTCTTGAGCAGCGCTTCGCTGACGCGAACCTGCTCCCGCAGGACGCCGAGCAGTTCCGACTGCGCACGGATGGTGAACCAGGTGTCGGACACCTGCCCACTCAGGGCCAGCGCCGTCGCGTCGACGTCGGCTCGCGACGCTTCCGCCGACAGCACAGCCGCCTGCGCCGTGTTGTGAATGCGTCGCCAGATGTCGATCTCCCACGACAAGCCGAGGCCGACCACGACGTTGGTGTCGTAATCGGTGCCGGCCACGGCGAAGGTGTCGTCGCGGTTGTAGTGCACCATGGTTCGGCGAGCCTGCGTGGTTCGAAGATTGACATCGGGCAGCAGCGGCGCCGCGGCTATGCCCGCCTGCGCAGCGGCCTGCGCCATCCGAGCCCACGACTGGCGCAGCGACTGGTTGTGCTGCAGCGCCTGCTGGACATATTCGTCCAGCCGCGCATCGCCGAAGGCCGTCCACCAGCGATCGACCTCGGCGGTGCCGGTAAGCGGCCCATCCCATTGGTCTGACACGTATACATCGGGCCGTATGGGTGTCTGCACGTCGTACAGCGAGCAGCCGGCCATCGACAAGGACAAGGCGCCGAGCAGCGACAACCGCCATCGTGTCACGTCGTCACCTCGGCCGCGTGCCGCACAGCGGCGATGGACACACACGCAATGTGCTCCGCGATTGCGGTCGAATCGCGTTTTGGGACACCTTTCAGTCGCTGCAAGAGCGCATCACCGCTTCGGTAGATCAAGCACTGACCAACAACGCTCAGTGCTAACCTCGCGATGTCATCGGGCGTCGGTGTCCTGGGTGACAGCGCGGTGATGATGGTCCGCAGTTCGTCGAACACCGGCTGCACGCCGCGGGACACCAGTGCATCGAGCGCCGGCGTCGGGTCAGCCAATTCGTGCACCATGAGTTGGCCCGTTGCATCCGCTGGATGACCGATCACACGATCCACGTACCAGTACACCCACGCGCGCATCGCTTGGGCCGGATCTCCGTGCTCGGCCAACGTCGGCACAGGTGTGCTGCTGAGCCGGACATAGGCGTGCGTCAGCACTTCGTCGTACAGGGCCTGCTTGCCGCCGAAGTGGTAATTGACGGCGGCGATGTTGACGTCGGCCGCCGCACAGATCTCCCGCACCGTCGCGGCTCGATAGCCAAGCCGGGCGAAGATGGGTAACGCTGCGTCGAGGATTTCGGTGCGGGTAGCCACGGATGCGAGTCCAGTCATTCAAACACCTGATGTAAACAGTCGTTTGAATTCTACTGGACCATCGCGTGGTGACAAGAACCCTAATCCAATTTCGAGGGCTGCACGCTGAATATGACGATTTCAGGCTCTCAGATGGTTATTTCGATGCCAGATGTCCGCCAGCAGGGTCACCCGGGCACCGGCCTGATCGACGCTGAGCACGCTCTCAGGTGGAACCTCACGCCATGCCTCGCCGTTGGAATCCAGTGGCTCGGACACCACCAACGTTGCACCCTCAGGGACCCAGCACACCCCCCCACCGCCGCCACGAAGCGTCTCCCCGCACCCCCAGAACAAGGTCGGGGCAACCCCGCCCTCGGCGGTGCGAATACACCAGAGCCCGGTACCGTCGGAGGCTGCGGCGGTCACGCGAAGCGGCACCCGCACGCCATGGGCCTCTCGCACCGCCCGCACCACCTCGACGGCTGCAACGAGCGCCCCGACCGGGTCCTCGCGCAGGCCAATGGACAACGCCAAGAGGAATAGTGCCTCGGAGTCGGTGGACCCCGACCGCAGGGCGTACCACCGAGGGTCGATGTGCGACTCGACGGCGCGACGGAGTTCCGGCCAGTCGCCGAGTTCCCCATTGTGCTGGAACAACCACCCGCCTCCGCGGAATGGATGGGCGTTGGCCCGCTCGACTGCGCCGGTGGTCGCGGCCCGTACATGGGCAAGAAAGCAGCCGCTTCGCACGTGCTCGGCCAGGCTTCTGAGGTTCTCGTCATGCCACGCCGCGCGGGCCTCCCGGTACAGCCCCGGCTCCGGATCGACACCGTCGAACCAGCCGACGCCCACACCGTCGCCATTCACCGTGAATCGGCTTCGGCGGGCGTCACGCGACTGATCGATGAGCGAGTGTTCCGGCTCGAGCAGCAGGTCCGCCATGCGAACGTCCGGACCGTGATACGCAAGCCATCTACACATGTCCTCACGTACGCCGGGTATACGGCGAGCGTTCAGTCAGCTTCACCGAAATCGACGGGGCCGATACCACGGGGCTTGAGGCCGGTGGCCGGCGATCCCACGCAGATGGTCCAGGCGGGCAGGTCCTTGAAGACGCTCGATCGAGCCCCTACCACCGCCCCGTCGCCGATAGTGACGCCGCCGGCGACGAAGCAGTCGGCCGCCACCCACGCCCGCCTCCCGATGACGATGCGCTGGGGCAAGAGCGGAAACTCGACATCCGAAAAGTCATGAGTCGCGCCGCACAAGTAGGTGTACTGGCTCACAAGCGCATACTCGCCGAGTTCCACGCCGCCGACGTTGTAGCAGTCGACATCATCGCCGAGGCATGCGTGCCGCCCCATCACCAACTGGCTTGGCAGCCACACTCGTGCCCGCGGGTACACCCGCGCCGTGCGGTGGATTCTCGCACCAAACAGTCGAAGCAGCATGTTTCGCCATCCGTGCAGCGGCCGGGGCGACGTTCGAAACAGCACCAACCACACCATGCCCCACACCATTCGGACGATGCGATTGCGCCGGCCGTGCGGACTGGCCGTCTGTTGCATACATTCAGGCGTGGATGCCGTCATCGCAGTCGATGCCCCCGCTCGCGGAATCGTCGCATGTCCTCGGGACCGGGCATCGAAAAGTGCGTCGACTCGGCCTCGTCGTTGGGCATCGTCTCCGGATGGCCCTCACGAATGGCGTGCATACACTCGATGATGGCCTCGGCGGCCAGATCCTTGGAGCGAGCCATGACGTCCTCCAGACAGTCGCGGGTCTTCAACGCGTAGCGCTTCTGTATGAGGATCGGTCCATCGTCGAGTTTCTCGTTGACGAAATGAACGCTGACCCCGCCCTCGGCCTCCCCGTTGGCCATCGTCCAGAATGACGGCATCAGGCCGCGATATTTGGGCAGCAGGGCCCCATGACAGTTCACGATGCCCCGAGGCGTCTGCTCACGAAGTTTCTTGCCGTAGAACTGCGTGCCCGAGATCGACAGGATGAATTCCACTTCACGCTCACGCAGGTGTTCAAGGAACGCGTCGGAGTTGACGTTCACGGCTTCGGTCACTTCGACGCCGTACTTGCGGGCCACCGCCCCCACACTGTGGCACGTGCGTGTCATGCCCAGAAACCCATTGACGACGCGAGCCTTGATCTTCTTCCAAATGAACCGCCGCAACTTCCACTGGAAGTAGCGGAATCCGTACAGCTTCCACAAGTCGAGCGCCGTACCGATGACGGACCGCTTGCCCTGCGCGACGCTCTGAATGTTCACCCCCACGCAATCGTCGCCGAAGTCGCGCAACACCTTGTCGAGCACGGTGGGCAGGAGGAATGGCTCGTTCTGGATGAAGACTTGGAACTTCATGAATCCATTGAACCACGACGTTGCATGGCGAGCTCGACTTGATCACAAAACCGGCCGCACAGGCCCGCCTTGCTGTACGAACGCCGGATGGTCTCCTGGGCCCGCCTTCCCATGGCATGCAGTTCTTTGGGCGGTGTCGTGCGAATGGCCTGCAGCACTTCGACGGCGCGATCGACGTCACCGTGGGGAATGTGCCAGCCGATCTCGTTGTCCATCACGATGTCTGACGCGTGACACGGGGCCGGGGCCAACAGCAGAATGGGCCGCCCGACCGCCATGGCCCCGTAAATCTTGCACGGGTGGACAACGCCGACGACATCGTCGCCCACCGAAACCAGATGCACGTCAGCGGCGCTCAGCGAATACCGCAGCGTCTCGAACGGCTGATACGGCATCGAGCGAATGTTGTCCGGCTCGTGCTCGGCGATGGTGCCGTCGACGTCCTGCTTGCCGACGCCTCCACCGATGAACAGAAACTCCATCGACGTGTCGTCCTGCAAGCGAAGCGCGGCATCGAGCACCGTCCGCACGGGCGTCGAGAATCCGTGGTTACCCGAGTACATGACCACGAACGTGCCTGCCTTCACGTGTTCGCGGCGCCACGGGTTGTCGGCGTGGTCGATCATCTCCAGATGGTCGTCGTGCGGCCACGGCGGCATGACGGCGCTTTTGCCGGTGATGTCGCACTTCTTCAGGAGCCGTTCCTCCATGAAGCGATCCAGCGGCACGATGCGTCGTGCGCGACCCAGAATGCGGCGGTTAAGCCAGTTCATGCATCGCACCGGCAGCGAGCCGTCCTTCACCTTGCCAAGCGCGATGACCTGATCGGGGTTGAGATCCATCACCCAGTAGCAGATGGGCACGCCGCGCAGCCACGAAATGAACAGCGCCGCAACCGGGCACATCGGCG
>Ga0315338_1001617_pt1 | contig 26900 bp, 26 predicted proteins | sample ASW8metaG_FD_204518 | JGI IMG/M metagenome (GOLD analysis project Ga0315338, IMG submission 204518) | Ammonia-oxidizing marine archaeal communities from Monterey Bay, California, United States - ASW #8 | ecosystem: Environmental > Aquatic > Marine > Coastal | place: USA: California | collected... | reverse complement strand
AGCCCGGTAAACCTGAGTACCTAATAGATATTCCAGCAGCATTTTTAGTAATTGGACCCAAACAGCCTTGAAGTAGAATCAGTCCAATACCAACGACGACAATAAATCTCATTTCTCAACCCCATCATTGACCTTCCCCATTGAGGGGGGGTGTCACATTAGCTCATTAAACGCAAAATCTCGAAGTTTACTAAAAGGCGAGACTTTGTACTACAATGACTTAGAAGGCTCTCAATTCCTTCAATAGAGCTAAAATGGGCGAGTATTGAGTTACGGTGACAATACTCCATTTTCTGTCTTACGCATCTCTTGATGTGCGTCCTGTGATAGTAATGTTGCTATTTCCGCACCAATTTGCAAATCAGAAACCTGCCCAAGATAATTGGCGCGCAACTGCCCAATTTGATCGATGATTACCAAAGATGGTGTTCCTTTCAATTTGAAAGCGTCCATTGTTTTTGGAATATCGCTGATACCGGCCTCATCAACTCCAATGGGAAAGGTCAATCGATATTCATGGATAAACGCTTCAAGGGATACAGGTGTCATGGCGGCGTGATGTTCAAATACAGTATGCAATCCAAGCACGGAAACTTTGTCTTTTGGAAACAGACTGGCGATTTGCTGTGCTTGCGGCAGGCCATGAGAAACGCATCCCGGACAGAGCATCTGAAATGCTTCGATGATAACTACTTTGCCGCGTAGCTTGTCTAGTGTAATCGGCTCTTTTGTATTGAACCATTTGGACACCGAAAGCTCAGGGGCAGCTTGCAACGGCTGAGTGATGCTCATCTCAATATTTCTCCTGATGTATCGGCGGTGAGGCATTTAATTGCCTCACCAATTGATCTTATTGAGGATTATTTAATTTTGCCAGGAAGACTTAGGTCACCAGAGGCTACGTCAAAAACGTCTGTCACACATAGTAACGGGGCGTGGACATTTGCGTTCACTTTTAGCGCTGATGTGACACCATCATATGAGGCGCCTACTATCGCATTGGCATCCGCAAATGAAACATTGATCTTGATCTCAGGGCCATCAAACAATGGCGTAAATCCCGGGCTATCGATGAATATGGGAAGACCAGGCCAAGTTGCAGGCATGGCAGGCGTTTCACCTTTTGGAATATCTCTGACGCCTAAAGCCCCTTCACCGCATTCTTTTGTTGGTGTCAGGACAATCCAATGGCTGTGCCATTTGCTTCCATCATTCGCTGGATTTCCGTCTCCGTCTTCATCATATAAAGGCGTGTCGTCGAAATCCGGATGGCTTGTTGCTGCCAGTGCCAGAATTCCCGTCTCACCTTCAAATCCAACAGTTGATGGATCAAGAGATGTAGGCCAAACATAAGAAAGTACGGGAGCACCGCCGAGGGAACCTGCCGGTGTTGGCACCTTCGAGCCAGCCGTACCATTTGTTGTCATATGAAACGTAACAGTCCGACCGTTGCGGTGAACATGGGCAGCAAGAATATCAAATGCTGCAATCTTTGTACTGTCAGCAGGAGATTTAACAGCACCCTCTTGATGGATAGCGTGTGATTTATGGCTAGCATCTGCGAGAGCGTAATTGGCCCCCAATAGTAAAGTCATTGATGTGAGGAGTAGGGTTTTCATTAAGGTTTCCAATCATAATAGTAGTGACTCGCTATTATTATATAAGAAAAACGGGTATTGCAATATTAATTTCGACTCGCTATTGTTTTAGGATGAAAAAGACTAATCAAAAGTACATTAAAGAGCTGATTGACCGACTTGGTCGGATTAGTGCCGCAGATGAATGGGAAAAGGATATCAATCCTACCCAATGGACAGCATTGTCCTACCTGGCGCGCGCCAACAGGTTCTCGCGCTCTCCGTCACAGGTTTCTGATTTCATGGCCACAACCCGCGGAACAGTCTCCCAGACACTCAAGGCACTTGCCAGAAAGGAACTTATTGAGGAAGCCCGTTCCGAACACGATAAGCGATCAATTTCCTATTCAATCACGAAAGAGGGTAGGGCTCTCTTTAATAAGGCCAGCACGATAGAAGATGCGATGTCAGGGTTGAGCGATGAAGAAACTGCACCATTGCTTGCTGGACTTGAAGCGGTTTTACGCAGCGCTTTGAAGCAAAGAGAAATGAGGGCCTTTGGTGTTTGCGAAACATGTAAGTATCATAGCAAGAAAACCAGCGGTGGTTTCTGCAAACTACTAAATGAGTCGCTCTCTGCGGCTGAAGCTAAACAAATTTGCCATGAATATTCCGAGGTTGCCTAGATGAAGGGCACTTCTCCCCAGCTTTGTTGGCATTGCCACATTAACTTTTTAAACGCAAAATCTCGAAGTTTATTAAAATGCGGGCTGTTTTATTTCAACGGCTTAGGAGTTACTCAGTTCCTTCAATAAGACTAAAGTGAACGAATATTGAGTTAATGTGACAATACCGGATCATAACCTGAAACAAGGTTGCTTTCAGTCGTTTGTTAAGATGATCCGTCCGGTTACCTTTCCCTCATGCAGATCATTTAACGCTTGATTTATCTCGGATAGCGGCCTCAAGGTCACAGGTATTTTTTTAACTTTTCCAGCACGCACCAAATCGATCAAGTCATGCAATTGTTGACATGTACCCACGTGACTACCGGCAACAGTCATGGCTTTCTGCGGTAGCCACGGCTGCGGCATCTTGAAGTCGCCACCATGTAGGCCTACGACCACATATCGCCCGGCTTTGATCAAAGCATGGACCGCGAGTTTTGCCGTTGCGGGTGCACCGACAGTGTCCAGAACGTCGGTCAGCGCATTGTCAGTGATCTGGCGTAGCTTGTCGATGGACTCCCCTTGCTTTGAGTTCAACACTGCCGTCGCACCCAGATTTCTCGCAGCTGCGAGTTTTTTGTCGTCAACATCCACGGCAACGATGTTCTTGAAACCGAGCGCCTGAGCTATGGCGATCGCGTTCAGACCAAGCCCGCCTGCGCCCAGGATAGCGAGCCAAGCCTCAGGATGCGGTTTGTTCAATTTCCCAAGTGCATTATAGACCGTCAGGCCGGAACATGCGTGCGGGGCGATAGTATCCAGGTCCATATCATTGACGTCGATTAGGAATTCAGGGCTTTCCACAAATACGTGCGTTGCATAGCCACCATTCTGAACGAGGCCGATGATACGCATCTGCATGCAGTCATTTTCCCGGCCTTCAATGCAGGCCCGGCAAGTACCGCAACCCAGCCATGGAAATACAAGCGCTGTCTGGCCCAACGATATATGTTTAGCCTCAGGTCCAGCGGCGATGACTGTGCCGACGATCTCGTGGCCAAGTGTCCTCGGCAGTCGCATTCCGCGATCAGCCATACGCATTTGCCCTTCTTCACCAAGATCGAACATGCCTTCGATGATATGCAAATCGGAATGGCAGACCCCAACCCGTTTTATTTGTAACAAGATTTCGGTACCAGTCGGTTCGGGCAATTCGCGCAGGGTTTCTTGTAATGGTTGGCCGAATTCGACCAAATCAAAACTTGTGCATTGTGTCATGTGTGTGTTCCTGTCATTACCACGGGGCAATTCGGCGCAAAGGTTTTCGCTGGTCCGGCAAGGAGCAGCTTGCCGCTCATTTCTTCTCCGCTCAGCCAATCAGTTAGTTTAGCGCGTAGCCTCAGCAGAGCAGACAGATCGATGCCAGTATTTACACCAAGGTTTTCTAGCAGATAGACGCAATCTTCAGTTGCAATATTGCCTGAGGCACCTGGTGCAAAGGGACAACCTCCAAGACCGCCAAGAGACGCATCAAATCGGCGAACTCCAGTATCGTAAGCGGCCACCACATTGGCCAAACCCATTCCGCGGGTGTCATGAAAATGTGCAGCTAGCGGTACCGGGCCGACGACTGTATCCGCCTGTTCGAAGATACGGGAAACCTGCCGGGGATTGGCATAGCCTACGGTGTCAGCGAGATTGACCTCATCGGCGCCTGCGCTTGCCATTGCTGCGGCAATTTCGATAATGCGTGTTTCTGGGACATGCCCCTGGATCGAGCAACCAAAGCTTGTAGCAATAGCGCCGGCGATCTGAACAGTATCTTGCAGCTCTCGCGCTTTTCGTTCCTCCAGCAGCTCGCGAAACATCGTGAGCGAGGCGTCCGTCGAGCAACGCACGTTGGATTGGTTGTGCGCCTCGCTGGCGGACAGTACAAAAGAGATTTTCTTCGCTCCAGCATCCAGGGCGCGGATAGCCCCTTTCAAATTTGGCACCAGAACGGATGGCAGCAGTCCGCCAATTTCTTGTGCGCCGCCCAATACCACCGCCGCGTCAGCGAATTGTGGCAAAATCGACGGCGGCACAAAAGATGTTACCTCGATCTCGGTAAAGCCAGCTGCGGCCTCCTCTTTACACCAAGAGAGCTTGGTTTCTGTAGGAAGATAGGTCTCGACAAGTTGCAATCCGTCGCGCAAACCGACTTCTCGAATAGAAACGGTTTCAGTCATAGTTCAGTCTCCACTAAAATGAGGTTTGCGTTTCTCCATAAAGGCTCGCACACCTTCATGGCGATCCTTCGTTGAAACGGTGCGGTTATAGGCCTCAATCTCGAAAGCCAGACCATCAGCCAGGCTCATCTGCAACCCTTTATGAATGGCCTGCTTAGCCTGCCGGACCGCAATGGGGGCATTGGTGGCGATAGCAGTAGCGGTGGCAATTACAGTTTTTAGAAGAGTATCCGGCGTGCAGATTGCATTTGCCAGGCCCCAGTCAAAGGCTTCTTGCGCGGTAAATACACGGCCTGAAAGGATTAATTCCTTGGCGCGACGTTCGCCAACAGCGCGGCTTAGCGTTTGTGTCCCGCCGGCCCCAGGTATGATGCCGATGCGTACTTCAGTCTGGGCAAAGCGCGCGGTTTCTGAGACATAAATAAAATCTAGTGCCGCTGCCAATTCGCAACCGCCACCGAAGGCCGCGCCGTTTATCGCTCCAATGACTGGTAGAGGGCAACTAATCACCGCGCGAGCCATCCGTTCAAACACCAGATGCTGGCTGTACCAAGCCTGATCGGTCATGCCGTCGCGTTCTTTAAGGTCGCCGCCTGCACAGAAGGCGCGCGTACCTGCACCTGTGAGCACGGCGGCCCGTGTATTTCCCGCGTTCAAGGCAAGCCCTTCGAAAAGATCTATCAGATCCCGTGCCATCTGTGTGTTGAAGGCGTTGGCAACCTCTGGCCTATTCAATGTTACCAGAAGAACAGAATCTGTGTTGGTGTCCAGCAGTAATGTTTCATAAGGTTGAGGCATTGGATCGTATCTCTTTCAGCTTGTTAGCCATAGCTTTAACTGTTTTCCCCTATTCAACAAATAGAATGATGGGATGATTTCTATACCCAATTGCTATGAAGCATGTTGGACCGCATACATCTTGGGTCTATTTGTTTTCTTTGCCGATAAATGGTAGCAGGTCGCTGCAGGGTCTGGCGTTCCATTCACTGTTAGAAATCATTTCACCTATCTGCGCCATGATAATGCGGGTAATTGCGATTGTCGCTCGTGTACTGGCTCTGTCAGAAGGCTCCGAAAGAATTAGGTGTCGCTGTGCCCTGCCAGGAGTGATCCGGCGTAGCTCAATATGCCCTTCATCCCGAATACGAGATACACTGGATTCAGGCATGAACCCATGGCAAAGCCCGCTCTTTACCATCGACGAAATGATATGGAAACTGTCCACCTCGAAGGTGCTTTTTAGATGAACACCAGCCTTTTTGGCAATTGTGTCGATGATCAGCCGTGGGCCGAACGGTCGGCTCGGCAAAGCGAGGGGCAAATGCACGACGTCACGGATATTTATCTCATCACCATGCTCCGGAAGTGAACCTGCGGGACTGAGAAGCACAATATCCTCATAAAGCAATTCTGTAGAACGCAGATGATAAGCGGTTGGCGGGCCGTAAAGGAAGGCGATATCCAGATCTCCTGCTTGAATCCATTCCACCAAATTGACGGAATAGGCTTCTTTCAAGTGAAGTGTTACTTCTGGGAGCTCCTTCTGCACTTCTTCAAGAAGCCGAACTGAAAACGCTCTGGTTATTGTTGGTAGAACTCCGAGAGTGACGTGGCCGCTGATTTGCGAATTGAGGGATTTCACATCATAGATTGACTGTTCAAGCTGGTAGATCGGTCCAGAGATGCGCGACAGCAATTCATCGCCAGCAGCCGTCAGGTCCATACCGCGAACGTGTCTGTCAAAAAGCGGCACTCCAACTTCATGCTCAAGCAGCTTGATCTGACGGGAAAGCGCTGGCTGCGCGATCCGCAATCTATCTGAGGCCCGGCTGAGAGAACCACTTTCGGCCACGCAGATAAAGGTTTTAAGTTGCTTGATGTCCATACTGAAGCCTTCGCAAAAATTGATACCAACCATATCATCATTATAATTTTTGCATCCATGTCAATGCCGCACAATCGTCGCTGTTGTAATAGCTGAACGGTGTTTCAGCCAACTTCGGAGAGATTAATGGGATTGAATGGGGAACTTTCAGGCACGCTTGTCGTATCGCTGGAACAAGCAGTTGCAGCCCCATATTGCGGGCTTTTACTGGCTGATTCCGGCGCTCGGATCATTAAGGTTGAGCGCCCTGAGGGAGATTTTGCCCGAGGCTATGATGCTGGTGCCGATGGCCAGAGCGCAATTTTTGCCTGGCTCAATCGCGGTAAGGAATCAATTTGCCTGAACCTAAAAGAAAAGAAAGATATGGAGTTGTTTCGTGAAATATTGTCCAAGGCAGATATTTTTCTAAGCAATCTCGCACCCGGAGCGGTCACGCGGATGGGCTTGACGGGCGATGCATTGAGGCAAACCAACCAGGGCCTGATTACGTGTGCTATCACCGGGTACGGCGAGACAGGTGAGGCGGCTGGAAAAAAGGCTTATGACTTTCTTGTTCAAGCAGAATCGGGGCTGTGTTCGGTGACTGGTGCCGAGGATACACCATCGCGTGTCGGTATTTCTCTAACCGATCTTTCAACCGGTCTAACTGCCTTTTCTGCGATCTTACGCGCCCTCATTCAACGCGAGAAGACAGGGTTTGGGCTGGACTTATCGATTTCAATGTTTGATGTAATGGCGGATTGGATGAACATGCCACTACTGGCGCACCGATACATGGGCGGTGCCCCTGCGAGGATGGGTCTGAAACATTCTTTTGTAGCTCCTTACGGTGCCTTCGAGTGTGGTGATGGCGGACAGGTATTGCTGTCGGTTCAGAGCAATCGAGAATTTGTTCTCTTCTGCGATCAGGTGATTAACCGATCTGAACTGGCGCAAGATCCACGCTTTGTTGACAACCCAAAACGTTACGCCAATCGCACCCATCTAGATGCTATTGTGACGGAAGCATTCTCATCTCATGACACCCAAAGCGTTTTGGCCCAACTTGACACAGCCGGTATCGCCAACGCACGACTGAATTCAGTGGCGGAACTTTCGGAGCATCCGTTTCTCAAGAATACGGCAGCAAGAATTGGCACCACAGAAATTTCGATTGCCTCTCTTCCCGTGCTGACAGATCGGTTTACATCGACCGAGGTTCCGTCCCTTGGGCAGAATAGCACTGCCATTCGCACTGAATTCTCGACCTCAGACCAGAAAAGAGCTTCTCAATTATGATATCCTATCGGCATTATATCAACGGCGTATGGGTCGACCCCGCGTGCGGTGAATGGTTTGACACTGAAAACCCGTATACAGGCGAAGTCTGGGCGAAGATCGCGCGAGGCAATGTTGAAGATATAGATCGAGCGGTTGGCGCGGCCAAAACTGCGTTCGATAACGGCTGGGCAGAGACGAAGCAGACCGAGCGTGGTAAACTCCTCGTCCGGCTGGCAGAAATTATTGAAAAGAACAGCGGGCGTTTGGGTGAACTGGAAGTGCGCGACAACGGTAAGTTAATCGCTGAAATGGCTACTCAGACAAATTACATGGCTGAATGGTATCGATATTACGGCGGATTGGCGGACAAGGTTGAAGGAGCGGTAATTCCCACCGATCGGACCGGCATATTCAATTTTACACGTTATGAACCTCTTGGCGTTGTAGGAATGATCACGCCATGGAATTCGCCGCTGCTGCTTCTGGCTTGGAAACTTGCGCCAGCATTGGCCGCGGGCAATACCGTTGTGATTAAACCATCAGAATTTACATCTGCCTCAACGCTGGAGTTAATGGAAATCGTTGCTGAGGCCGGATTTCCGCCTGGTGTGGTGAATTGCGTGACCGGCTTTGGCCTAGAAGCTGGAGCTCCGTTAGTTGAACATCCGGATATTGAGAAAGTGGCCTTTACCGGCTCAGATACCGCCGGTCAGAAGATCTATGAGGCCGCGGCACGTAAGATTATGCCTGTGACGTTGGAATTGGGTGGTAAATCACCCAATATTGTCTTTGAAGATGCTGATTTTGAAGCTGCAGTAATGGGGGCGATTTCAGGCATCTTTGCGGCTACCGGTCAAACCTGTATCGCCGGATCGCGGCTGCTGGTTCAGTCTTCAATCCACGACAAGTTTGTCAATCGCCTTATCGAGGTGGCCAGAGAGGCAAAGATCGGTGACCCAATGTCAATGGACACTCATGTTGGCCCTGTGACAACGCCATCTCAGTTTCAAAAAGTTCTGGATTATATCGACATTGCCCGCGCTGACGGAGCAACCTGCGTGATGGGAGGTAAGCCCTATATCGGCGAAGGCGCCAAAGGCAGACAATTTATTGAACCCACTATTTTTACGAACGTCTCGAATGACATGCGTATTGCGCAGGAGGAGGTCTTTGGACCGGTCCTGTCAGTCATTCCATTTGATACGGAAGAAGAAGCGCTCGAAATTGGCAATGATATCGTGTTCGGCCTCGCCGCCGGGGTATGGACAAGCGATATTGGCCGAGCGTTACGAATGTCAGAAAAACTCAAAGCGGGTACTGTCTGGGTCAATACTTACCGGGCAGTCAGCTTCACGTCGCCGTTTGGTGGATATAAGCGTTCAGGTGAAGGTCGCGAGAGTGGCAAGGAGGCGATAAAGGAATTCTTGCAGGTCAAATCCGTTTGGATCGCTCAGCAGACCTCCACCGCCAACCCTTTCATAATGCGCTGAAGCTCGGCCATCAGGATACTCAAAATGAAATACGAACTTAACCACCAGGATATCCGAGAAGCTGTCGCAAAGCTTTGTCTCGATTTCCCCGGAACTTATTGGCAAGAATGCGATCGGGAACAGGCGTACCCTGCTGAGTTTGTTCAGGCTCTGACAGATGCCGGGTATCTCGCTGCCCTGATCCCAGAAGAATATGGCGGACTTAGCCTTCCCATTTCGGTTGGTGCAGCGATACTTGAAGAGGTTCATCGTGCGGGATGCAATGCGGGTGCGTGCCACGCGCAGATGTATACTATGGGTACCGTTCTGCGTCATGGGTCTGACGCACAAAAGGCAATGTACCTGCCGCAAATCGCAGCTGGCGCATTGCGCCTGCAAGCTTTCGGTGTTACCGAGCCGACAAGCGGTACTGATACAACAGCACTACGCTGCACGGCCAAGAGGGATGGCGAGAACTTTCTCATCAATGGCCAGAAAATATGGACCAGTCGCGCTGAGCATTCAGATCTGTTGCTGCTGCTGGCACGTACGACCCCAATTGATCAGGTCACCAAGAAGACCGACGGATTGTCGGTTTTCCTCGTGGATATGCGTGAGGAGCGGGGGAAAACTCTCACCATACGACCAATCCGCACAATGATGAACCATGCGACAACAGAAGTATTTTTCGATGACATGCCAGTCCCAGAAACCAATCTGATCGGTGAGGAAGGCAAAGGGTTCCGTCACATTTTGTCGGGTATGAACGCGGAACGTATTCTTGTTTCGGCCGAAGCGATTGGCGACGCCAAGTGGTTCATTGAGAAAGCCTCAGCCTACGCGTCGGACCGTTCGGTCTTTGGTCGTCCGATCGGGCAAAATCAAGGTATTCAGTTTCCCATTGCCCGTGCTTACAGCCAAATGCGGGCTGCCGAACTCATGCTAAATGAGGCTATTCGACTTTACGAAGCTGGTGGCAACCCTGGTGAAGAGGCGAATTTGGCCAAGCTTATGGCAGCAGATGCACAATGGGCTGCAGCAGAAGCATGCGTGCAGACACATGGTGGATTTGGCTTTGCTGAGGAATATGACATTGAACGCAAATTCCGTGAGGCACGGCTTTATCAGGTGGCACCCATCTCGACGAACCTGATCCTCAGCTACCTGGCAGAACATGTGCTGAACATGCCTCGTTCATACTGAAAGGGATCCTGTTGGAAGGTAGAATGGACATATCGAGCCTTATCGCACATTTTGTTGCAGAGTTCCCTGACAAGGATTTGCCAGATAGCGCGATGAATATTCTTCACCTGTCGCTGGTTGACTGGGTGTCAGTGGCACTTGCAGGACGGAAGGAGTCGGTATCGCGCATTGTCAGGGAAATGGCCGCAGACGAAGGGGGAGCGGAAGAAGCTCAAGTGATTGGGCTGAGCCGCCGCCTGCCTGCGCGCGCTGCCGCGTTGGTCAATGGCACGGTATCCCACGCGCTGGATTACGACGATACGCATTTTCTTTATCTTGGACATCCGTCGGTTGCTGTTATTCCAGCTGCTTTAGCCATTGCGGATAAACTGGGCGTTGGCGCACATGCCTTTCAAAACGCCACTCTGATTGGCATGGAAGTTGCCTGTCGGGTTGGCGCGTGGCTCGGGCGTAAACATTATCGAACCGGTTTTCACGTCACGTCTACTGCGGGTACTTTTGGCGCCGCCATGGCTGCTGCGCGTCTGATGGGGTTACCGCTTGAACAAACAGCCAATGCCTTAGGTCTTGCTGCATCACGCGCCAGCGGTGTGAAAGCTCAGTTCGGTACGATGGGAAAGCCGTATCACGCTGGAATGGCTGCCTCAGCTGGAGTTGAGGCGGCTCTTCTGGCGGCAAAAGGATTTGTTGCGGCAAAAAAAGGCCTCGATGGCCCGCAGGGATTTGGAGAAACCCATCACGGCTGCTTTCATGAAGATGCGTTTGACGGACTAGGTAAGAATTACGTCTTTGAAGGTGTTAGCCACAAGTTTCATGCTTGCTGCCATGGCACCCACGCAGCACTGGAGGCTCTTATCCTATTGCGTAACGAACACTGGCTCAAGCCTGATGACGTCGATGAAATCGAGATCACCGTGCATCCACAATATCTCGATGTATGTTCAATCGTCGAGCCACATACAGGATTAGAAGTTAAGTTCAGCTACCGTATGATTGCCGCCCTTGCACTGCATGAACGTGATACTGCGCGGATGGAGACTTTCTCTGATGATGTATGTCGGGAGCCTATTCTGATCGCATTGCGGGATCGGGTCCGCGTGAAGACGTCGTCAGTCATTGCGGAAACGGCGGCCAGCGTGCGAATGAAACTGCGCGGAGGGTCAGTTTTGACAGCGGGATATGACCTTAAATCTCTGACAGATCCTTCCAAGCGTGAAATAAAAATACGGTCAAAGGCAGCAAGCCTTTTGGGCCCAGACCGGGCCTCATCGCTTTGGAATGCAGTTGCCAATGCCACTGTTTTACCTTCCGATTGGATAAAGGAAAATGAAGTATGACGGAACTTGCCATAGCAATTGCCTGGGAGCGCCAAGAAGACGAATTGAAGCCCGGAAAGTACTCAAACGCCCATCTGATTGCCTTTGATCAAATGCATCGTATTCGCGGTGACGCCGCTCCCGACTGGGGCGGTGATCCAGCTCATACCAACCCCGAACAGGCACTGGCAGCGGCGCTTTCCAGTTGCCACATGATGACCTTTCTGGCGTTGGCGGCTAAAGCCAAATGGCCGGTGGCGCGCTATAGTGATAAAGCTGTGGCCGGTCTGGGCAAGAACAGTGGTGGAAGTATGGCAATTACCTCAATTGCATTGCACCCGAAGGTCGAGTTTGATGATGGCTTCGATATGGGGCCAGACATGCTGTCATCAATGCATGAAAAGGCTCATCGTTATTGCTTTGTCGCGAACTCTCTTGGTAATGAAGTTAAAATGACGGTGAAATAAAGACCATGAATGTGCTTATGGCCAATAATCAAACTTACATTGGGACACTTATGACCATGTATCGGGTTTTGCCGATGAGTGGAAAATGCATCTTGCGGTCCCATACTTCTGGTTCGTCAAAGTCCAAACTTGGGATGCCTCGGCCGCAACAGTAGATGTTTACTTATTACCTATAACTGCTTCGTCACCAAGGTTATTGCTATCAAATTTTTATATAGAGACGATCTAGGTATAATAATTTTATTTATAACGGTTCCCCTTAAAATCGTTTCACAAAAATCGAGCACTTCGCATCAATTACATTAGTACATCAACTCCAAGGGAGGGAAAAATGTTTACCAAATCACAAATCGGCGTCCTATCTGCCGCGACCTTAGCACTTTCATTAATTGGGAGTACGGCATTTGCTGAAAAAATGAGACTTGTCAGTTCGTGGGCGCCGAACCAAGCGACAACCCGCGTAAATGTCGAGACCTTTGTTGCCAAAGTGAAAGAATACACCGACGGTGATACAATCATTTCTGTCGTTGGGCCGGATGCGATCAGTCCGCTGGAGCTGATTGAACCGCTACAAACCGGCATTATCGATATGATTTTCACCCATCCGGCATATCATGCAGGCACTACCAAAATTGGAATTGCTGCGGATGGTATTGCCGTTGATCCAAAGACCTGGCGTGAAACAGGCATCTTCGATGCGTTCGATGATTACTACCAGAGCATCGGTTTGAAGGTGATCGGAATTACTCCGCTCGGGCAGCGCGGGTTCCGTTTCGTTACCAATCAAGCGGTTGACGATCGTGAGCATTCCTTTGATGGAATGAAGGTTCGCGCGAACGCTTCTTATATCGCAATTATCGAAAAGCTGGGCGGCTCGCCCGTCCCACTTTCGGGTGGTGCTATCTATTCATCCTTGCAAAATGGCGTGATTGACGCCGCACCGTGGAGTGCGACAGGATTAGTTGATTTCAAGCTTTATGAAGTTGCATCGCATGTCCTGCAACCTGATTTTGGATCCTTGAGCAACTGGTTTTTCATGAATTTGGATAAATGGAAGTCGCTTGATGCGAAAACACAAGCCGCGATTACGCGCGCGGCAAGTGAAACAGAGTTACATGCGCTTTCTGAAATGACCCGTATTGCAGTAGAAGAATTGGCAACACTTCAGGAAAAGGGTATGAAAATCACAAATATGAATAAAACCGAGGCCGCAAACATTGCTGACTGGATGTCAGAAGCAATGTGGGACCTTGCTGCAGAGACTGACGCTGATGTAGCTGCCAATATTCGCTCTATCGCGCGTAAAGAAGGATTGTCCAAATAGATGCGTGTTATTGCGCGTTCTGAAAAGGTGGTTTCGGAGGGGCTTGCTGGCCTCTCCGCATTGCTTTTGGCCGTGATTGTAGCGCTCTTCGTGATGGAGATATTTATGCGCTACGCAATAGGTGCGCCGACGAAGTGGAGTAATGACGCAGTGACATTCGTCATGCCTGCAATGATATTTCTCGCTTTGCCAGAAGTTACCCGTCGCTGCCAACATATCGCCATCACATTCCTCACGGAAAGCCTCAGCCGTCGGTCAGCGGTCGTCTGGAACAGGGTTCTCGCAGTGGTCTCTTCAGCCGTGTGTTTCGTCATTTTTACGGTCGTGGGTACCACGGTAATCAAGCAGTTTACCGCAGGTATTATGACTAATACCGTGGTTCAGGTGCCAAAATGGATTCTGCTGACTCCAATAATGGTGAGCTTTTTTGTAATGGCCTTCATTTTCCTGGCGACAGCCCTTGATTTGGAGAGAGAAGATGGATTGGGCTGAAACTCTTCTTATTCTGCTTGGCTTGCTTTTAGGGGCATTTACCACAGGTTTGCCAGTTTTTATCGCCTTCTTTTTGATTTGCATCGGGGCGGTATTTCTGCTGTTTGGTGTAAACGGCTTTGGTCTGGTCTCCAACTCCATACTCACGGCTTCATCTAGTGTAGCTCTTACTTCAGTACCACTTTTCGTGTTGATGGGGGATCTTCTATTCCGCTCGGGTTCTACAGATGTACTTTTTGACGCCGCAAATAAATTGTTTGGCCGGTTTCGTGGCCGTCTTTATTTTCTTGTAATTGCTCTATCTACAGTTTTCGGCGCACTTTCGGGATCAATTGTAGCTGTGACGGCAATGCTCGGCCGATCTGTGCTGCCGACGATGAAAGGGCGGGGGTATGACGAAGGGCTTTCGATTACCACCATCTTGTCAGGTGCCGCTCTTGCGCCGATCATTCCACCATCCATCGTTGTTATTATTTTGGGATCTCTGGTGAATGTTTCAATCGCGGGACTTCTTGTCGCCGGGCTGTTGCCTGGTTTACTGATCGCGATGCTGACCGGGGCTTTTGTTTGGTTTCGGTTGCGCCGCAATCCTGCACTCGCACCAAAAGATCCGACACCAGCAGGTTCCGATACGATCGAAGATGATGGCGATAGTCTTGGATGGCTTCTTCTAAAATGCATGCCGTTTCTATTGGTGATATTTGCGGTTGTTGGCTTCATATTGCTCGGCATTGCAACCCCGGCAGAATCTGCTGCTAGTGGTGTGGTTGGGGCATTGATCACCACGGCACTCTATCGGAAACTGAGCTTATCCTTTCTCATTGAGAGCCTCAAAGGCGCGGCATTGCTAACAGGTTCAATCATGGCGATTTACGCGGCGTCAAACCTGTTCGCCCAGATTCTCAGTTTTACTGGGGCCTCCCAAGGATTTCTCAGTTTCTTCCTCGAGCAGGATTTAACGGCGGCAACGGCCTTTTTGGCTATCATGCTGATTACTCTTATCGCTTGCATGTTCATCGATGCCATTGCCTATATGCTTGTCAGCGTTCCAATTTTTGCCCCTATTGTTGATGCGTTTGGAATGGATCCGATCTGGTTTTGGGCGATTTTCTTGATTAATGTTACGCTCGGCGCAGTTACTCCGCCTTTCGGATATGGACTTTTTGCGCTCAAAGCCGCGGCTCCAAATATTTCAATGGGCCGAACGTACCGAGCGGCCTGGGGCGTCGTTGCAATATTCGGTGTGGCAATCGCAATTCTTTATTTGGTGCCAGGAATTGTTACATTAATCCCTTCATTGCTTCGGTAGGAAGATAATTGTCAGCAGAAATGCGCACATATGTGCTTATCCACGGTGCCTGGCATGGCGGCTGGTGCTGGGAAGCCACGGCTGACCATATGCGCGGGCAGGGGCACCACGTTTTCGCACCAACGATGATCGGATTGGCAGAACGGAAGCATCTTCTGACACCTGATATCGACCTTGGGGTGATGATTGATGATATGGTTCAATATATTAATGATAAAGAGTTGAATGACATTATTCTAGTAGGCCATAGTTTTGCCGGGGCTGTCATTACAGGCATTGCAGACCAGATTCCCAACAAACTCCATCACCTCGTCTATTTAGACGCCGCGTGGCTGGAAAATGGGCAGAGTATTTTTGATACTATGGAGCCGGAAGCTGTATCAAGGCGCGTAAGATTGGCCAATTCATATAGTAATGGCTTATCAATACCACCGCCCCCTGTTAAGGCATTCGGTGTGAACGATGCCTCCCTTGCGAACTATCTGGAAGAAAGGCTGACGCCTCATCCTGTTGCAGGTTATAGCTGCAAATTGAAACTCAATAATCTGGAAATGAACGGTGTTAAGGCTGACTATATCTACTGCACAGAGCCGACCTACAAACCGTTGCGGCCGACACGGGAAAGTATAGCGAGGATAAGGATGAAAATGCATGCATTGCCTGCGCCTCATGGCGCAATGATTACCCATCCGATCGAAACGGCCAAGATGATTTTAGAGCTTGGTTGACGCCTTTCACCTGCGAGATACGGCCAATTTCCAACGCTGTGATGAGAGGTGCTTATAGTTTTTAAAGCCGCTCAGCAACGGATAGAATTCTTTGCATTTCACGTAACACGGGCTTTTCGATCAACTTGCCGTCGATCATCACCAAGCCCGTATCGGCGGCTTCAAATTCTGCGATGATCCGTTGTGCGTGTGCGATAGTAGCTTCGTCAGGAGTAAAGACCGTATTCAACGCGGCAATCTGTTTGGGATGAACAGCGCCCTTGCCGGAAAAACCCAGATCGCGCGCCTGAGTAGCGGCGCGTTCCATCCCTTCGGGATCTTCGAGATCAAGATAGGGCACATCTACCGCATCTAGACCAGCCGCTGCTGCTGCATGGACAACGCGTGAGCGGGCGTAGAGTAGTGGTTCCCAGGCATTTTGGCAGCGAAGCTCGGCCGCCATATCAACACCTCCGAAAAAGAGGGCATCTATGCGCGGGCTTGATTGAGCAATCTCATAGGCCGCTTCGAGCCCGGCATTGGTTTCAATGATTACATGCAGGCGGCAATCGTGCCCGTGCTCGGTTAACAGTGTATCGAGCCACATCACTTCGTCTGGTGCTCGTACCTTAGGCAACATCAATGCAGGTGGCGGTGTATCGGTTGCCAAAATCGCCTGCACATCTGCCAGTCCGAAAGCTTCATTAAGACTATTGATCCTGACGATCCTCTCAACTCCATCGTTGGCTTGAGGGGTTGTGAATAAGCTTAGCGCGTGGGCACGGGCCGCCTCTTTGTCTTTGGGGGCGATACCGTCTTCGAGCTCGACACAGACGATGTCAGCTCCGCTGGCCAATGCCTTTGGGAACATGTCTGGGCGCAGGCCGGGTGTAAAAATGAAACTTCTGCGTGAGCGGGTTTTTCTTTCAATATTCATGAAACTCTTTCAACAGGCTCTTGGGGGCCAGGGCCTCTGCCATAGATTTGATTTTATCAAGTATTGCAGAGGAGCGCGGATCGGTACAAATAAAAATCAGGTAGTGACTATATGCCAATGAGGCATGGCAATCGTCATAACCCAGCTCACTAATGTATACTTAGAATAGGCAGATCAATTCATCTGGTCATGAGACATGTTAGACTGTTGCTGCGTTCAAGGCATATGCCGCTGAGGATTGCGGTATTTCAATGGTATCAGCTCATCGGCTCGGATGAGACTATAAAAACCAAATTCTGCCCCGCAACCAAAACTTCATGCAAATAGTGCAGGGCAATTCTGGAATAGCAGAAGAAGAAATTTCTTGGAATATTTCTATATTCGTATATCGTACGAATATGCGTAGATCAGTCCCACTATCTGAAGGCCACATTGTTTCGTCCAAAGGGGCGCCGCAATCTGTTGGGCGCATTTTTGCCATTCTGGATAGTCTTGCGGGATATAGCGGTGGCATTTCTCTGGCCGAACTTGCGGTGAAAACAAGCGCGCCGAAGACCAGTCTTGTCGGATTGCTTGCGGGGTTGATTGCCGAGAATTACCTGCTTCGGGATGAGGCCGGTCGTTACTCCCTGGGTCCTGCGTTTATATCGCTCGCCATGAGGGCGACGGCGGGAAAAGAACTGATTAAACTGGCACAACCAATCATGACAGAGTTGATGGAAGCAACGGGGGAAAGCGTGGTCATTGGGGCTCTGGCTCCGGATGAGGAACTGGCGCAATATTTGGCCAAAGTTGAAAGCGGCAACCCCATTCGCTATACGGTGACAATTGGCGAGCGGCGCGCGCTTTTTTGTACGGCCATGGGCAAGGCCCTATTGGCAGGTTTTGATGATGACAGATTGGAAAAATATCTGAAATCTGTGGATCGTCGTAAATTTACGCCGACCACTATCACATCTCAGAAAGAATTACGCCGCGAAATGGCGGCCATTCGTGAGCAGGGGATTGCCCGCACCATTAATGAGCGGATCGCCGGTGCGAGCGGCATTTCAGTCCCCATATTCTCCGGGGATGGAGAGGTGGTTGCAGGAATATTGATTGCGGGTCCTTCCGATCGGATGAAGGATAATGCTGAGAAAAACGAAAAATTATTGCGGGAGGCCGGTGTGAATATTACGCGCCTCACCGGAGGCAGGCCACAGGGCACCGAAAACTAAGTATATAAAACAAATAATCAAAAAAGAACGGCATGCTCCTCAGGGCGAAAGCCGGAAGGATAATTAAAATGAGCTTGGAACTGACGGCGGAGCAGCAACAGATCAAGGATAGTATTGGCCGCATCTGTGAGAAATTTGATGACAAATACTGGCTCGATCGGGACACTGACGGGGTATTTCCAGAAGATTTTTGCCGGGCGATCGCGGATGGCGGCTGGATGGGAATCGCCATGCCGGAAAAATACGGTGGGGCTGGTCTTGGCATTGCCGATGCGGCGGTCATGGCGCAGGCGATTACAGAATCCGGGGCCGCCAATGCGGGCTTCGCGGCGCTGATCATTGGTATATTCGGCCTCAATCCCGTGGTGGTGTTTGGCACAGAGGAACAGAAAGAAAAATGGCTCCCGCCGATTATCAAGCGCGACGATATCGCCTGCTTTGCGGTGACGGAGCCCAATACGGGGCTGGACACGACACGGCTTAAAACACGGGCAAGGCTCGATGGCGATCATTATGTCGTCAAAGGTGAGAAAATCTGGACCTCCACCGCTCTGCAATGCAACAAGATGCTGCTTATCGCGCGGACAACACCGGAAGAAGAAACTGCAAAGCCCATTGATGGCCTGTCTCTGTTCTATACGGATCTGGATCGGGATTATGTGGAAATTCGACCCATCGACAAGATGGGTCGTAAATGCGTAGATTCTAATCAGTTGTTTATTGACGGCTTACGGATCCCGAAAGGAGACCTGATCGGGGAAGAAGGCAAGGGCTTTCGCTATCTGCTTCATGGCCTGAACGCGGAGCGCATCCTGATTGCGGCATCCATGGTGGGGCTTGGTCGGTGTGCATTGAAGCGCGCTACCAATTACGCGAAGGAACGTGTGGTATTTAACCGGCCCATCGGTATGAACCAGTCGATCCAGCATCCGCTGGCTGAATCCTGGGCCGAGCTTGAGGCCGCCAATCTGATGGCGTTTCAGGCGGCGCATATGTATGATCAGGGCAAAGACTGCGGCCTGCAGGCAAATGCGGCGAAATATCTGGCCGCCGAGGCTGCCTTTAAGTCTTGCACCAATGCGGTGATGACCCATGGCGGCATGGGCTATGCCAAGGAATACCATGTGGAGCGGTATTTACGGGAAAGCCTGATCCATCGGTTGGCTCCGATCAGCCCGCAACTAATCCTGAGTTACCTTGCAGAGCGGGCACTGGATCTGCCAAAGTCTTACTAACCCAATAACAATAAAAACAAGAGGTTGAAATATGGCACGAGCGAGCAAAGCCTATATAGCGGGCATTTACGAGCATCCGACCCGAAAGGCGATTGATAAGACAATTCCGCAGTTGCATGCGGAAGTGGCAATAGGCGCGTTGAAGGATGCCGGGCTAACCAAGGACGATGTGGACGGTTTTTTCTGTGATGGCAGTGCCCCCGGTCTGGGCGGCATGTCCCTGGCGGAATATATGGGACTGAATATTACCCATACGGATACGACGGAAACTGGTGGTTCTTCCTACGTGGTGCATGTGGGGCATGCGGTTGAGGCCATTGCCGCCGGGCGATGCAATGTTGCGCTTGTCACTTTGGCAGGTCGACCGCGGGCAGAAGGCGTTAAATCCCTCGGTGCCCGAAGTGCGGAGGGAATGCCGGAGCTTGGATTTGAGCACCCCTATGGCCCGGCCATTCCAAACATGTATGGCATGGCGGCAAAGCGTCATATGTATGAATATGGCACGACATCAGAGCAGCTGGCGTGGATCAAGGTCGCGGCGTCCCACCACGCCCAGCATAACGAACTTGCGGTCCTGCGTGATGTGGTGACGGTGGAAGACGTGGTCAATTCACCGATGATCGCCGATCCACTGCACCGCCTTGATTGTTGTGTGATCAGCGATGGCGGCGGGGCATTGGTGATCGTTAGTCCTGAAATTGCCAAAACATTGGGCGACAGATGTGTCAAGATTCTGGGCCATGGTGAAGCCATCAAGCATCTAAATGGCGGTCGTTTTGATCTTACGCATACGGGGGCGGTTACGTCAGGGCCACGGGCCTTCGCTGATGCCAATTTGACGCCGGCCGATATCGACTATGCTTCAATCTATGACAGCTTCACCATTACGGTTCTGGAAACCATTGAGGATCTGGGCTTCTGCGCGAAAGGTGAGGGTGGCAAGTTTGTCTCTGACGGAAATCTGATTTCCGGTGTCGGCAAACTACCGTTTAACACCGATGGCGGCGGATTGTGCAACAACCATCCAAGCAATCGCGGCGGCATGACCAAGGTGATTGAAGCCGTGCGGCAGCTTCGGCATGAGGCTCACCCGAAAGTCCAGGTGCCAGATTGCACCTTGGCGTTGGCCCATGGTACGGGCGGCCAGATTTCAACCCGAATGGGTAGTGCAACCGTAATTTTGGGGAGGAACGACGCATGAGTAGCGCAGAACGGACATATCCGGAACCTGCAATTAATATGGAAACCGAAGCCTATTGGGAGGCGGCAAATAAGAACATCTTGTTGCTAAAAAAATGCGAGGCGTGCGGGGAAACCCATTTCTATCCGCGGGCTATTTGCCCAAATTGCTTTAGCAGTGACACCGTCTGGTATGAAGCCAGTGGCAAAGGAAAAATATACAGCTTTTCCATCATGCGGCGGGCGGAAATCCCTTATGTCATTGCCTACGTCACCTTGGCCGAGGGCGTGACAATGATGAGCAATATCGTCGATTGCGACTTTGACAGTCTTGAGATTGATCAGGATGTCGAGGTTACGTTTAAGACCGCAGAAGGCGGGCAGGCTGTGCCCCTCTTCCGGCCAATCCAGTAGTATGGGAGACTTTGTAAAATGACCCGACCATTGGATGGCGTAAAAATTGTCGATATGACGAATATGTTGATGGGCCCCTATACCACCCAAATTCTTGGGGATATGGGGGCGGATGTGATCAAGGTGGAGGCGCCGGGCGGCGATCCGGTGCGCGGTATCGGTCCCGCCCGGCATCCCGGCATGGGGCATATCTATCTAAATTGCAACCGCAGCAAGCGAAGTATCATGTTGGATATCAAGTCGCCCGAAGGGCATCAGGCCGCACTTGATCTCCTCGCTGAGGCAGACGTATTGGTGTATAATCGCCGTCCGAAAGTGATGGAGCGATTAGGGCTTTCCTATGAGGCTGTCTCCGCCCTTAATCCGCGACTTATCTATGCGGGCCTCTTTGGTTATGGAGAGGCGGGGCCGTACGCTGGAAAACCTGCCTTCGATGACTTGATCCAGGGCGCTGTCGGTGTGCCATGGCTTTCCCATATGGCCGATGGCAGCGAGCCGACCTATGCGCCGACGGCAATTGTTGATCGGGGTGTTGGCCTTTGGGCAGTCGGCCAAATAACGGCCGCCTTGTACCATCAAAGTCGGACAGGAGAGGGCCAGCGCATCGATATGCCCATGTTTGAGATGATGGCGAGTTTTGTCTATGCGGATCATATGGCGGGTCAAACCTTTGAGCCGCCGCTCGGACCTGCCGGATACATGCGGATGCTAAACGCCAACCGGCGCCCCTTTAAAACCAAGGATGGTTTCGTTTGTGTGATGGTTTATACGGACCGCCATTGGCAGGATTTTTATGACGCGCTTGGCCGCGCCGATGACCTTAAAAACGATCGGCGTTATGACAACATGACGACCCGTACCGAAAATATTGCGGAGATTTATGGCGAACTGGCGGAGCTATTGACGGAGCGAACCACGAAGGAATGGCTCGATCTTTTCAACAAGGCGGATATTCCGGCAATGCCCTTGAATACACCTGAGACCCTGCTCGCGGATGAGCATTTAGAGGCAATCGGGTTTTTCACCTATCAGGATCATCCAAGTGAAGGCCGGATCCGCGATATGGCGGTGCCAAGCCAATGGTCCAAAACGCAACCGGCCCCCTCTCGCCATGCTCCCAAGTTGGGAGAGCATAGCCAGGAGATATTAGCAGAACTTGGCTACGACCAGTCCAGTATCGACGAAATGATGAAGGCTGGTGCCACAGGATAATAAAAGAAAAAAGGAAACGAACATGTCGGGATTATATTACGAAGAGTTTGAAGTGGGGATGGAGTTCAAACATGCGCTCACACGAACGGTGACGGAAATGGACAATATCATGTTCTGCGCCATGACCCATAACCCCCAACCGCTGCATCTGGATGAAGAATTCGCCAAGCAGACGGAATATGGCCAACGGATCGTCAACAGCCTGTTCACCCTTGGCCTTGTCATTGGTGTGACCGTGGCGGAAACAACCCTTGGCACTACGCTCGGTAACCTCGGTATGACAGATATTCGTTTCGTCAATCCAGTGTTCCATGGAGATACCATTCACGTAGTGACACGGATTAAGGAAATGCGGGAGAGTAAATCAAGACCCACAGCGGGTTTGGTGGTGTTCGAGCATATCGGCTATAATCAGCGGGATCAGGAGATCGCCTATGTTGTACGCACGGGGCTCATGAGGAAACGGCCATGAGCATTATCCGCTCCTGGCTGTTTGTCCCGGGTGATAGCGACCGCAAACTTGAGAAAGGCCGCGGGAACGAGGCAGACGCGCTCATACTCGATCTCGAGGATTCTGTCTCTGACGATCGGCAGGAGATTGCTCGCGAAACGGTTTGCGCTTTTTTGAAAGCCAATCCAGATCGGTCGAGACAGCAGCTTTGGGTACGTATCAATCCGTTGGATACGCCCCTGTCACTCCCCGATCTAGCGGCCGTTATGCCGGGGGCGCCGGACGGCATTGTCCTGCCGAAGGTGTATTCAGCAGCCGAGGTGACTAAACTAGATCATTGTTTGTCTGCCTTGGAAGCCCGTGAAGGCATTGCGGCGGGCAGCACAAAAATCCATTGTGTGGCGACGGAAACTGCCGCCTCGCTCCTTACTTTCCATACCTATCTGGAAAACACCTCAGACCGGCTGGTCGCCATGACCTGGGGCGGGGAAGATTTGGCGGCGGCGCTCGGGGCGAGCGACAACAGGCATCCGGTGACCGGCGAATATGATGCGCCGTTTCTGATGGCAAAAACTCTTTGTCTGACGACGGCGCGGGCTATCGATGTGCAGCCCGTGGGCGTCGTTTATGTGGATTATCGCGATATGGACGGGCTGAAAACAGAATGCCTCCAGGATCGTCAAAGCGGCTTTATTGGCAAAATCGCCATCCATCCTGCGCAAGCGGAGGTGATCAACGAGGCCTTTACGCCTTCCACTGAGGAAATTGACTTCGCCAAGCGTGTCGTCAATATTTTTTCAGAAAATCCGGGTCTTGGTACGATTGGGATGGATGGCAAGATGCTGGATATGCCACATTTGAAGCAAGCACGAAACGTACTGGATCTGGCACAGCAGATTGAAAACCTTGGTAAATAGTGTTTAAAAAACAAAAAGAGGAAAACAATGAAAAACCCAATGACACTTGAAGGACATAATATCATCGTCACCGGCGCCGGTCAGGGCATCGGCGAGGCCGTCTCACGGCTGATCGTCGAGCTGGGCGGCAAGGCCATTCTGGTCGATATGCAGGGCGACAAAGTAAACGCCCTTGCCGATGAACTTGGATCAGACAATGCGGAAGCCCATGTGGGCTCAGTGGCAGAGCCGGGCTTCGTGCAGGATATGGTCGCCGCGACCGTGGCCAAAAACGACGCTGTTCATGGGCTTGTCAATAATGCCGGGATTGTTCGTGCGGCTATGATCAATAAAATGCCGGTGGAAACCTGGCAGCAGGTGATCGACGTGAACTTGTCAGGCGTTTTTTACTGCCTGCAGGCCGTCGGTCGGCATATGTATGAACGGGCAAAGAGTGGCGATACCGGGCCTGCCTCCATCGTCAATATTTCATCGGACGCAGGACGGCGCGGTACCATTGGCCAGATTAATTATGGCGCTGCAAAGTCGGGGGTTATGGGGATTACTATGAGTGCGGCCCGAGAATGGTCAGCGAAGCAGATCCGGGTGAATTCCATCTGTTTCGGGGTGGTGGAGACGGAAATGACGGAAACTATCCGATCTGAAAAATTCCGTGATCGCATGCTCGCGCAGGTCCCCATGGGCCGCTTCTCTGATCCGGATGAAGTCAGTCAGCCCGTCTGCTTCCTGTTATCTCAGGCTTCTAGCTATATCACCGGGCAGCATTTGTCCGTGAACGGTGGTTACACCATCGGCGTATAATAAAACGGGGTAAGCGCGGACCCGTAATTTGCCCGCCCTTACCCCAATGCACGTCGCCGGTCGTGGCATCAGGCAAATAGATTGTCTGAATTCAAGTCCCGAAGCTCCGTGTCTTCAAGGGTCACGATGTTTTCGTCACCTAAATTGATGACCACATCGTCCCCTTGTTGCTCTGCTAACTCTTTAATTTCTTTCGCTGAGCCTAATTCATATAAGGTGAAGTCGAGGAAATCGTCGCGGTGGTTGAAATCCGCGATGAGATCCAAACCGCTATCTGGTCCGAAGACAAAGAGATCATCGCCTTCCCCGCCAACCAGTTCGTCATTGCCGGCACCACCGGTTAGCGTGTCGTTACCTTCCATACCGAGCAGCAAGTCGCTGTCTTCGCTGCCCTCCAGCATATTATCTGTCTCATCACCGCCAATACGGTCGTAAGCCAGTAAAACATTTTCCTGAATGGCATCAATATCGCTGTTGCGTTCAATAATATCGCCCAAGGATGTATCCCAAAGTGCATCGATTTCGGACTGCGATAAGTCAGAATTTTCACTCCAGAAAGGATCTCCGTCGCGCAGCGCAATAAACTGCTCCGTGACGATGGTTGCGAAAAGCTCGCCAAGCATTCCGCCGCCCGTCGCATCTTCAGCAAGGCCGCCAACCCAGGCATCGATATCGTCGACGCTGTCATAGACACTGGCGAGCGCCAACGCCAAATCCGGATCAGAGGTGATATCGGAGAAATCCTCTACCCGGGGCAGTCCGACTGCTTCGCGCAAATCGTTATAACTGGCGACCCCGAGGTCACGACCTCGCTGGATATTGAGGGACGCGAGATCGAAACCGACACCTCCCTCTTCGCTGAAAAGGAAGTTCCTGAGATCATCCACGATCTGCGTATCCAGCTCTTCCGCCGTACCGTCGGCAAGGCCGCGCAGCAAAGGTTCCAGTCCGCCGTTTGCCGAGACAACATCAGGGGCAAAGAAGGAATCGCGCAAAGACAGATCGCCCGCGGCAATCGTCTCACCATCTTCATCAATCCGGCCCAGAGTGGCGGATACCAGGCTATGACCAAAGCGATAGGCTGCCGTTGAAAATTCGACCGAGATACCGGGGTTTACACTGCTGTCATAGCCGGTGTAAGCGGGAATGGCATCCTCCCCCAACAGCAGCGGCAAATACTCATTGAATGTTATGGCCTGTATCTCCGCCTCAACCCGAACACGTGCGGCGTCATAAAGCTCATCCGCGGACAGGCTGGGATCACGTTCTGCCAGTTCGTCGACCCACCAGTTATGTTCGCGTGCAAACAAGCTTTGCAGGGAATAAAGACCCGAATTTTCGGCGGCCCGTATATCACCGGCAAGGGCATTTCCCTCATCATCAAAGGTCACCAGGCCGACTTCGTCGAGCAGCAATTTGCCGTCATCGGTTCGGATCGCAGCGGCTGTCTCTGCATCGGAGCCATAGATCATTGAGCCATCAATAAATGATGTGATTTCATTTTCATATTGTGCCGGACTGTTCTCGCCAGTGTCCGATACGGGATTGGCACGGAAGAAGTCCATGTCGATGTCAGCGTTAAAAAATTCATCATCTTCCGGGACGTCGATAGGAGCATATTCGGAGCCGGATTGTGTCAGGGTAATGTCATGATCAATAAACTGCGCCCAAACCCAGAACATATCGCTTACCCCAAAGGAACTAGGCTCTTCCTCGGTTTGGGCCATAACAGCGTTACTAATTTCACGGGCGCTGGCGAGATCATCTTCCATTTCCCATATGCCGTCTTCAAAATTTTCTTCCGCCAAACGCAATAATGTCTGACCGGCAGAGCCCCATTCCGGATTTTCCGTTACGGTGCCGAACCCGTCAACAGGTCGGGCGTCAACAGCCGTTACAGGGTCATTCTGATCGTTCCGATCGTTTCTGCCCGGACCATCCCGGCGATCCCGATCCTCCTCTTCGCGAGGTGGACGACGTTCCAAAAAAGGATTTTTTACATGCCGTTTCATATCAATTTCCTTAAATAATAGATTTTCTTCTAATAATTATTACTAATTCATTATTTATATTTAGGAATTTGAATATGTATTTCCTTTTTGTTTTAAATTTGACGACATTAAGGAAATTAGTTCGAATTTTATCTATTTTTTGCCGCTTTTGGGGAATTTTTTCCAGTAACTAGTTATTTTTATTATACAGTCGACGGTTTCATCATATAAAAATAACTTCTCAATCCCAAAAAAATATCGATGGGCCATGCTCATTTTTTGTTGATAAGGTGATTGCCACTACTTTGGCCCAAAAAGAGGAACCAGCATGGCGAAAGAACTCCCTAAGAAAGCGCGAGTTGTTATTGTCGGTGGCGGTGTTATTGGTTGTTCCATTGCCTATCATCTGACGAAAATGGGGTGGCAGGATGTGGTCCTGCTAGAGCGCAAGCAACTGACCAGTGGTACCACCTGGCATGCCGCGGGACTTATCGGTCAATTGCGGGACAGCCGCAATATGAGCGAGCTCGCCAAATACACCGCGGAGCTATATCTGGGGCTTGAAGAAGAAACCGGGCAGGCAAACGGCTATAAGGTCAATGGCTCGCTCTCTGTTGCGACCCATGAAGGCCGGTTTGAGG